>Ga0163147_10001400_pt1 | contig 36992 bp, 32 predicted proteins | sample OliLakLV19MP6G1_FD_148597 | JGI IMG/M metagenome (GOLD analysis project Ga0163147, IMG submission 148597) | Freshwater microbial mat bacterial communities from Lake Vanda, McMurdo Dry Valleys, Antarctica- Oligotrophic Lake LV.19.MP6.G1 | ecosystem: Environmental > Aquatic > Freshwater > Lake >...
GACCCCAACGACGACCTGAGGTTTGTACCTTTCATTTACGCGCTTTTTCAGCGATCATGATGCGTAAATATGTCCTGCGTCGTCGGAGTCTCGATCGTGGCGAAGAAGCCGAAGAAGTATAAACTCAAGACCCACAAATCCACCGCCAAGCGTTTTCGGATGTCTGGCGGCGGTAAAGTGCTGCGCACCAAAGGTGGCAAGACCCATTTTCGCCGCCGTCGTTCTACCCGTGCCAAGCAGATGCTCGATAAAGTATTGGTCGTGAAAAAACTGAGCTTCATCAAGCGTATCAAGCGGCTGGCACCGTATATGCACAAGTACAAGGCGAACCCGCCCGCATAGTGCTGCACGCACGCACGCTGGCGTTTAGCAGTCATGTGTTCCACATTCCCCGCTGCGCTGCGCGCACGGGGGATTTTTATCTGTTCAGGAGAATGAGCCAATGGCACGAGTTAAGACGGGATTTACACGCCGTCGTCGTCACAAAAAAGTCCTGAAGCTCACGCGCGGCCAGTGGGGTACACGCGGACGTTTGTTCCGCCGCTCCAATGAGGCGATGCTGAAAAGCCTCTTCTACGCCTACCGTGACCGTCGTTCACGCCGCCGCGACCTGCGTCGGCTGTGGATCGTCCGCATCAACGCCGCCGCCCGCATCAACGGCTTGAGCTACAGCCGTTTCATGTACGGGCTGAAACGCGCTGGCGTCATCCTCGACCGCAAGGTTTTGAGTGACATGGCAGTGCGCGACGCCGCGACCTTTGCCAAGCTGACTGCCCTCAGTATGGCGAATCAGCCCGCGTAAACAGCGACTCGGTAAACAAAAGCCCCGCACAGATGCGGGGCTTTTTGATTCACGCGGACGCATTGTGATGCGTCCCTACGTCCAGAGGTCGTAGGAGTTTGGCGTGCCAAACCCAGGTCTAATATCCTGGCGCGTTCGGTCCGACCGGCACCTGAATGACGATGCCGCGACGCAGATAATTGCCATAGGGGATTTCCAGCGGGTTGAGCGTCAGGATATCCTGAATGGTCGTGCCGTAACGATAGGCGATGCTGGTCAGGTTGTCGCCAGGCAGCACGGTGTAATGGATGATATGCGGATAGTACGGCGGCTGCGGCTGCGGATAGTGCGGCTGCGGGACATAGGTGCCGTCGCAGGGAATCTTCAGGTACATCCCGGCGTAGATGTGATTGAGATTGTAGATGCCGTTGTAATAGGCGATGTCCCAGGCATTCAAGCCGTACCAGGATGCGATCCCGCTCAGGGTATCGCCATAGCGCACGACGTAATAAGCGCACACACCGGGGTCTTGCGGATAACCGGGATTGTAGGGCGGCTGATAGCTCCCCGTCGGGATGTACAGGATCATCCCCGCCCAGATACGGTTCGGATTGACGATCGACGGATTCGCCGCCAGCAGATCGTGTACGGTGACGCCATAATGCCGGGCGATGCCAGCGAGCGTGTCGCCGCGATCGACGACGTAATTTACATAATCCGATGCAGACGCGGGGACGGCAAACACTGCGCCGACCAGCGCCAGAACTACGATCACGAGAATACGACGCACGAGACACCTTCCTTTACAAAAGAGTAGGATACAGCCAGATTTTCCGGTGAGCGCGTAGTGACACTCACCCTGTTACACATACTCTAACATGAAAGGCGAATTAGCGCGCTCGATTTTTGCCCCCGTCGCGCCGATGCGGACGCATAGATCGCATGGCACAATCATGTTCACGATGACCTGATACCGCCCCGACCAAGGATGAGACCCGATGACGCTCGACATACGTGCGCTGATTTTCGACCTGGATGGTGTGATTACCGACACCGCCGAATATCACTATCGCTCGTGGAAGCGGCTGGCAGACGAGGAAGGCTTACCCTTCACCCGCCACGACAACGAGGCGCTGCGGGGGGTGTCGCGCCGCGAGAGTCTGGCGCTGCTGCTCAAAGGGCGCCCGATCGACGAGCCGACGGCGCAGGTGTGGATGACGCGCAAAAATGGCTACTACCTCGATTATCTGGATGACATCACGCCAGCCGATCGACTGCCCGGCGTCGATACGCTGTTCGCAGATGCGCGGGCGCGCGGCATGACGATCGGACTCGGCAGCGCCAGCCGCAACGCGCCCAAGGTGCTGGTGCGTCTGGATATGAGCGACTCGTTCGACGCCGTAGGCGACGGGTCGAGCGTGGTCAATCCCAAGCCCGCGCCGGACTTGTTCGTGTGGGTGGCAGGACGGCTCAATGTCAATCCGACTCAGGCGATCGTGTTCGAGGATGCCGAAGCTGGGATCGACGCTGCCTTAGCCGGCGGCTTCTGGACGGTGGCGATCGGCGCGGCGACCGGGGGCAAAGGGCATGTGAAGCTGGCGTCGATGGCAGAGGCGGATTTGACGCGGATTCTGGCGCAATTGGCGGGGTAGGGACGCATCACGATGTGTCCGTCATGCGTCCCTATGTCTCAATGATGCAGATCGATCGTAGGGGTTTGGCGTGCCAAACCCCTGACCGCGCGGACGCATGACCATGCGTCCGCGCGGTGTCGAGATGATATTTACCCGCCGCCGCGCAGCGTGGCGATCTGATCGCACGCCGGACAGGTGCCGTCGGGTCGAATGATGGCAAACCCGCCCTGCGGATCCCCATCGACGAAGCGCGTGAAGTTGACGTTGAACACGATCAGCAGATCGACGTTGCCAGATGCCGCCGCCACGTCGATCGCGTCACGCAGCCACTCCGCCTGCTCCGCGACGCTGGTATTCTGCCCCCACGCGAAGCCAGCAGGCAGCGTACCATAGCCGTCCGGCGACAGATAACCCAGCTCGCTGAAGCACAACGGGACTGCGGTCGCGCGGAACGGGAACGCGGCGCGCTGAAGCATCAGCGGCAGGTAGTAGGTCTCGTAGGTGCCGCGCGGATCGCCGCCTTGCAGACGAGGCGAGATGATGCCTTCGTTGTAATGGATGCCAATGCAGTCGGCAAAGCTGGCGGCGCCCGCGTTCGCCATGCCCAGGTAGTAGCGATCGTCATTCCAGACGCGCTCCAAGCCGAAAGCGCCTTCGGCACCCGTCGGCGCCGGGGCACCTGTGATCACCTTGATCGACGGATCGACCGCCTTGATCGCCTCGTGCGCGGCGCGCAGCAGCTCGACATAAGCGCGTGGGTCGATCTGACCCGTCGGCCACTCGCGGTCAATGTTCATTTCGTTCCACACCTGGATCGCACTCGGCTGCAGCCGTGCCAGCTCACCGACAAAGGCGGCGTACTGCTCGTAATACTCGATGCCGCCCGCTTCCAGTTCTTCTTTGGTGCCCTTGACCGACAGCAGCGCCAGAAATCCGCGCTCGTGTGACCAGTTCACTCGGTCGCGCGCGACCGTGATCAGCGAGGTGTCCCCCACGACGAACGGAATCTGCCACTTCATCCAGGTCATGCCCGTCGCGGTCATCAGCGTGGCGGCGTCCTCGTCGAAGTTGTCCATCTGCCCGCCGACCGGGATCGGCAGCGAGTTGATGATCGTCGGGCGCGCCACCAGACGCGGCGGTTCTGGCGTCGCGGGTTGCGCGGGGGCGACAGGCGCACCGCCTAAACTTGGCGGAGTGCTGCCGTCGAGACGGATCAGCGTGTTGGCGACGCGCAGAGGCGCCACCTCGACCGTGCGGCTGCTGCCGTCGGTCAGCAGCACGCGCAGCCGCAGCGTATACAGCCCATCCGCGACCAGGCGCGAGTCGATCGTCGCCAGTGTGGCGTTGGTGACCGGGGTACGACTAGGCAGCGACACCGGAGTCCACACACCACCCGCGTCGGGATAGGCACCCAGCTCGAAGAAATAAGTGTTCAGCCCGGCGGGGTTGACGGTGCCGACCACGCCAAATGCCCCGGCGAGATCGTATACCGGCGGCGGAAATTCGATACGCACATCGTCGCCCTGCGCCCAGGCAGGCACGACGATCAGCATCAAACAGACGATCAGAAGCAGCAGTTTTTTCAGCATACGGTTGTGTCCTTTGTGGTGGGGTGAATAGCCCAACAGGGAATGGGCGCATTGTTATGCGTCCCTACGACCCTCTGCGTGCCATCGCACGCAGAGGGTTGGAAAGGGATGATCTGTTACGGGCAGTTCGCCTTTTGCAGCGTGTAATCGAGAGTGCGGGTGTTGTCGCCCTCATTGGTCTCGCCGATCTGGTTCGCCGGGTCGATGGTGAAGACCAGACGATGCGTCTCCCCGTAGAAGGTGGAGACCGTCAGCGGCATGGTGACGCGGAAGGTCTGGTTCGGCTGCAAGACCGGGAAACCGCCGACCGTCGATCCTTGGGTCGAGCCGTCCGCTGCGCGTTGATCGACCAGATTGATCGAGCCGCTGACGCTGGTCGCCTGGGTGCCCAGGTTCGCCACGTCAAAGCCGACGACGAAGGTCTGCGCGCAGTTGGGCGTGGCGGGTTCCAGCACCACGACACCAGCGACGAGATTGGCGGCGGAGGCGGGCACGATCACAGTGGTGGCGATAATCGGCGCGTTGGTCGGGATCGGCGCGGCAGTGGGTGCGGGCAGCGGCGGCGGCGCGACCTGGGGCAGCCCGGTCAGATTGCCTGATGTCGAGACAATCTCCGGCGACATCCAGCCCAGGCGTCCATCGTCGAGCTGGATGTAATACCAGCCTGTACCTCGGTTGCTGATGCCGCGAATGCGCGCACTGGTGCCATTGGGCAGCGTGGCGATCGCGCGGAAGACGGTCGAGTCGCCCTCACGGACATTGCCCTGCGGCGTGGTGATAGTCACACGCGGGGTCGAGTCGGCAGTCGGGGCGATCGTCGCGGTCGCGGGGATCGCGGTCGGCAGCGGCGGAGTCGTCGGCGTGACGGCGAAGGGGGGCGGTTCGTTTTCGATCCGGATCGGGGAGACGACCTGCTGCACGGGCGTTGACCCGGCGACGTTGACCGTCAGACGCAGCTCGTATACCCCTTCCGCGACGGCGCGTGTATCCCAGGTGCCGAGGATGCCCTCGACGACGGGCGCGGTGCTGGGCAGCAGCGCCGGGAACCAGGCATCGGCGCCCGTCACGGGCTGCATATCGGCGCCGAGCGCGCGAAATTCCAGAAAGTAGTTGCTCATGCCCGGCAAATTGGCGGTGCCGCGCACCTGAAAGGCGCCGCGCACGACATAGACGGGCGGCGGCCACGAGATGTTGGCATTGGGATTGACGGGGGCGAGGGGCGCCCCCGTCTGCGCAAAAGTCGGCAGCACTGCCACGAACAGCAGCACCAGCACGATCAGCATACGGTGTTTGAACATCGTCTTGCCTCCTGATCGATCGCTCACAAGTGTGAGCCATTGTAGCCGATCGCTCAGGAATCCGCGCCGACGCTTTGCCGACGCTGCACGCATGTTGTAGCAGGTGCTAAGGTCGCGCCGGTCGCTGTTATGCTAAATATCGATGATGATTTTATGCACGCCTGGTTCGTAGCTCGCATTCATCCTGAAGGCTTCCACCGTCTCCATCAGCGGCAGATGATGCGAGATCAGTCCATCCAGGTGCAGCGCGCCCGATGTCGCCAGTTGAATAGCGCGCGGATAGGTGTGCTTCATACGCCGCGCCATCATGATCGTCAATCCTTTGCGCCGCGCGGTCGAATGCTGCATCACCAGGCGGTCATCGCCAGGGATACCGACCAGCACCAGCCGACCGCCGATGCGTGCCATGTCTGCGGCGAGCTGCACCGAGTGATCAGCCCATGCCGCCTCAAAGACGACATCGGCACCGCGCTGTCCGGTCGCCTGCTGGAGCAGCGCGAGCGGATCGACCGCATCCACATTCCACGCCTGGGCGCCGAGCGTGCGCGCCATCTCCACCCGCCACGAGAACTTGTCGAAGGCGTAGAGCGACGCAGCGCCCGCCAGCTTTGCGAGCTGGAGGATCAGCAGCCCGACGGGTCCACAGCCGATGACCGCGACCGTGTTCGCCACCCGCAGCTTGCCTAAATCGACCGCGTGCAGGGCGACTCCCAGCGTTTCCAGCAGCGTGCCCGCGCCATCGCTGATACTGTCAGGGATCGGAAAGCAGTTACGCGCCCTGACGATCATGCACTCCTGCAGCGCCCCATCGGTGGGATAGACACCGTAAAACGTATGGTTGGGGCACAGATTTGGATGTCCCAGCGCGCACATTTCGCAGTGATAGCAGGGCGACGCGGGATCAACGGCGACGCGCTGCCCGACCTGCAGGCGCTGGTGATCCCCATCCCAGGCATCGGCGCCGACGGCGGCGACCTCCCCCATGAACTCGTGCCCCAGCACCAGTGGGCTGTCAAAACGGGTATCGCCAATGCGCCCGTCGGCGTAGATGTGCAAATCGGAGCCACAAATACCGACCGCACGCACGCGCAGCAGCACCTCGCCGCCGCCCGGTGAGGGGGGTTCGGCGAGGTCATCGATGCGGATGTCACGGGCGGCGTATAATCGCGCTGCTTTCATGAGACGGTATCCTTATGCTTAAAGCAGATTACAGGACGACATCGAGTACTGTGAAAGACAGGGGCGGCAGCAGCAGGGTCGCGCTGCCATCCCTGATTTCAGGAGCGGCGATCGAGAGGGCGACCACCTGATTGGGGTTTTCAAAGCTGTTGACGGCTTTGGGGTCGGTTCCGGCGAGCTGGTACGCCGAGCGCACGCCTTTTGGAAACACATCCTGCCAGCGGTAGCCGCTGAGGAAATTGCCACCCGGATAGCGAATCGAACGGTAATTCAACTCGCGCAGGGCGGCGAGTACATCTTTTCGCAAGCCATTTTCATCGGCATGGGGCGACGCCGGATCGAAGATTCCCTGGTAAACACAGCGTCCCATGTGTTCGACAAAACCGCTGAACAGCATTGGGGAGATCGGGCTGATCACCCGCTGGCTATCGAGATAAACAACGGCTTTCGACATCGTTAAATCACCTTTGTGTGGTTACAGTCGCGTGTAAAGAAGCGAGTCAACTGCGTAACGGGTGGTTCGACTTCAGCGCGGCAGCCGCTTGCCCCCCGACGATTGTCGAATCACCAGATGCGTCGGCGTCTGAATCAGCAACGGGATTTCGTCGGCATTTTCGATGCGCCGACCGTACATTTTGCTTCAGGATTCAGCTTTAGTGAATGACATCCTGACTCATCCTCGACGCAGGGAAGCCCGGTATTTGCCAGGAGCAACACCACACAAGCGGTTGAACGCCGTGTAAAAGTGACTCAGGGTAGCAAATCCCGACTCGATGGCAATTTCAATGATCGGCGCGTCGCTCGTGATGAGCAGCTGCTGCGCATGGGCGATACGCTGCTGAGTCAGATATTCAATCAGGCTCAAGCCAAAGGTGTCTCGGAAAAGTCTCATGGCGTAATTGGGATGCAGTCCCACCTGACCCGCAATCGCCGCCACCGAAAGCGGCTCGTGAAAATGGCGAGTCATAAAAAGCGCCATCTGGTTGGTGCGCCGATCGCTGATCGCGGCGGGTACAGAGTCGGGTTGGCGGGTCTGTGCGAAACGAAAGAAAAGCGCCTTGATTTCCATCAGCACCAGCGGCTGCTGCCCTGCCGCCAGATCGCGCTCCCAGTGCGCGAAAAACCGTCGATCGTAGATCGGATCGTGATCCCGGAACAGCGTTCCGGTCAGCATCGCGCGCACAAACGACTGCGGCAGTTCCCAGTGCAGCACATGAGCGAGCGGAATCGTCGCCAAGTACACGCGAGTCGTCGCAGCCGCTCGAACAACCTGATGTGGGATTGCCCCCCAGAACAACGCCAGCTCGCCATTGGCGACCGTCAGCTCGTGCCCCGCCAGCAGATAAGTGAGATAGCCAGACTCGACTACGTTCAGCTCGATCTCATTGTGCCGATGCGGGGGGTGGGGCATGTATACCTGTCCACTCCAGACGCGCAAGCCAAACGTGCTTAATTCAGATCGATTTGTCAGTTTCATACGATACAGGAAGAACAGCGCATCATTCTGGATGAAATTTTGGTATTGCAAGCATACACTTCAACTATCGAAAAGCAACTATGGAGGGAGTACCAGCATATTATGGCAACGGCGACCTACGAACATATCTCTCATGCTGTCGAACGCACCCCTTACCACCTGACCCCGGAACAGATAGCATTTTTCGACGCCAACGGTTACCTGATATTACGCAACTGGGTTCCAGCGGATCTGCTGACGCGCCTGCAGGACGCCGGAGATGCCTGGATTCAACAGGGTTGGGACTTTCAGGCTGAGGGTGCCAGCGCCGACTCGGATGCCGATGATTACAATTTTTCCGATCGCCCCACCGGGCGTGTGATGTTCCGTGTGAATTATCTGCATAACAAAGGGCAGGACGCCTCGCTCGAACTTTTGGGAAGTCCGCAGGTGATGGCAGTTGCCGAAAGTCTGTGCGGCAGCAACTTTGTCCCTACTTATGAATCGATGGTCTTCAAAGAAAAGAATGACGGCGCCCCGATTATCTGGCATCAGGATGCTGTCCATCCGCGCAATTTTCGCATCTTCAACTTTGATCTTTATCTCGATCCCTCGACAGCGGACGGCGGTGCCCTCCGTGTGCTGGCAAAAACGCAAAGCCACAAACAGGATTTCTGTACGCTCGAAGCGCAGTATGGCTGGAACCCGCCCGATGTGGTGGTGGTCGAAATGCAGCCAGGCGATGTGCTGCTGCATGATGTGATGGTGGCGCACGGCTCGCCTAAAGTCGAAGGCAAAGCCCGCCGTCGCACCATCTATTATGAATTCCGCGCCGCCGAGCAAATTCTCACCGAAGGACCCTGGGATCGTGATTGGGTAGACCGCCGTCTGCGTCTTCTTCCCCTTGGGCTGGCAGCCTACCAGTCGGCGTTTCCAGCCCGTGACCCCTTCGACTGGAATATCCAGGAGGCTTATCGCCCGGATAGCAGCGCCGATCGAGCGGAAGAGCTTAAGATCGCGCACGGGGTGCATACATCGGGCGCCTATTGCAGTGCGGGTGATGTGCCGACAAAATCTTAAGCTTTGTGGTATGTCGTCTGCTGCAACCGGGAATCGCGCGGTGGCGGGGTTGGGTCGAATCAAAAGGGGCGCCTGGGGCGCCCCTTCGTTTACATGATTTGCATCACTTGCTGCATCAGGACGGTGCCGCTAGTTGCGCACCAGTACAGCCGTGCCTGCGTTGATCACGTTGGCGCAGGTGTAGCCGTCGCCGCTGTCGAACGTGCCCAGGTCGGTGGGCAGGCGCGGGGTCTGAGTCGCGTCCAGGAATACGAAGCTGCCCGTGCCCAACAGACACACGACCGCGCCCGTGCCGAAGCTCTGCGTCTGGTAGGGGGAGAACACGTCCACCGCCTGAATGACGCCGCGCTGAATCACCTGTGCGACGCCGATCTGTGCGCCAGCCTGGGGCGACAAGGCGCCATTTTCAGCCAGCACACGGCAGAAGACGTTCGCCTGACGACCATCAGGCAGACCCGCGCGCACGACGGCGCTGGTGCTGCCGTTGAAGTCGGCGCACGAGGGGATGCCCACCTGGGTGCGTACCGAGTTGGTGACCGCGATCGCCCGCACCGACGCGCCGATGCTGCCGATAGCGGTGAAGGCACCATTGGCGAGGTTGACGCTGTAGAAGGTCGAGCCGATCGACGCGAACGCTGCATCACTGCCCACCCTATCGGACATGATGTCCAGGCTGGTATTGGCATTGGCATCGACGCCGATCGCGCCGATGGTGTTGAGCGTGCCGGAATTCGGCGGGTTTTGCGTGACCAGGATGTCCAGCGCCGAGTCGATGTTGAACAGCAGCGTCGATCCCGCGCCGCTGAAGTTGTTGGTATACGCCGAGGCGACGATCACCGGGGTGGCGGCGCTGTTGACATCGACCGAGTTATAACCGAGTGTGCCGTCGGTCGCCGCGACCGCGCCGTTGTTCGGGTTGAGACGCAGTGTCTGGCGCGCGTCGCTGGTGGTACGGATGCGATCGACCGTCGGGTTGAAATCGAAGCCGAAGCTCGATCCGCTCAATGCCGGGCTGAACGCGCTCCCGCGCGCCGACGCCGCACCGCTGCCGGTGTTGATCTGATAGACGCGGCTGCTGCTGCTCAAGGCGAACAGCGATCCATCGGCAGGGCGAATGTCGATGCCGACCAGGGTTTCGCCGTCCGCCAATCCGGTGATCGGCACGTCGAGCGTCAAGGTGCCCGGCGCGCTGGTGCTGAAGGCGATCAGGCGCCCGTCATCGGTCACAGCATAGGCAGTGCCGCTCGACTGAGCAACAGCGCTTCCGGTCACAGCCAGCAACAGCGCCAGCACGACGATCCATTTCATCCTGAACATTGGGTCGATCCTTTCATGTCTCCGCGACGCGGAGTCAAACAGGTTTGTAGAGGATACGTCTATACGACAGATACCAGATGAGTCATGCGCACCGTGTTTATGGCTTTCTAACGTTGGATATTGCACCATTGCGCGCCATCCTGTCGCATTGCTGATGGGATTCGCCACGATTCGCACTGTCGGGTTTTCTGTTTCAGAGCCATCATAGGCTGTACAGTCGTCGTCGAAAACCCAGTTGTAGTGCATCGCGGCTTCAGCACGCCTGCCGGGACGCATAACAATGCGTCTGCACAGAAAACCGCGCTTCACTGCGTTGAGTGTTTTACTTTTTCCCTGAGCGGTGTGCAAACGAGCTTCGTTGTGCACCTGAAAGGCAGCAGGTTTCGTTGCCATGCCCTTACATCCCGATCGCGTCTTCAGCCCCGACCCAGCACAGCGCGCCGTCGCGCGCGCCTTGTACGACTCGATCGCGGCGCTGCCGCTGGTGTGCCCGCACGGACACGTCGATCCGCGCCTGTTCAGCGACCCGGACGCGCATTTTGGGTCGCCCGTCGAGCTGTTCCTGATCCCGGATCACTATGTCTTTCGGATGCTGTATGCACGCGGCATCGCGCTGGAGTCGCTCGGCATCCCGACTCGTGACGGATCGCCCGTCGAGACCGATCCTCGCAAAATCTGGGCGACGTTTGCCGATCACGCCTATCTGTTTCGCGGCACGCCGACCGCGCTGTGGCTGGCGGACGCGCTGGAGCGGGTGTTCGGCATTACCGACCCGCTCGACCGCTCGACCGCACAACCGATTTACGACCATATCGCCGCGCGGCTGACACAGCCGGAGCTGCGCCCGCGCGCGTTATACAGCCGCTTCAATATCGAGGTGCTGTGTACCACCGACGCCGCGACCGACACCCTGGCGCAGCATCAGGCGATCCGCGACTCCGGCTGGACTGGGCGCATCCTGCCGACCTTTCGCCCCGACAGCGTGGTCAATCTCGGCAGCACGGGCTGGCGCGACGAGATCGACCGTCTCAGTCTGGCGAGCGGGATCGCCGTCCACGACTATGCCAGCTTCATCGAGGCGCTCGAAAGTCGGCGGGCGTTCTTCAAGCACATGGGCGCGACCGCCAGCGATCACGCGGCACTGACCGCATACACGGCACGCCTCAGCGCGCGCGAATCCGACGAGCTGTTGCAGCGGGCGCTGCGCGGCGAGGCGAGCGCCGACGATGCCACCCGTTTCACCGGGCACATGCTGATCGAGATGGCGCGCATGAGCAGCGAAGACGGCTTGGTCATGCAGATGCACATCGGCTCGTTACGCGATCACAACCCGACCGTGCTGGCGCGTTTCGGACGCGACAAGGGCGCCGACATCCCGGTCGCCGCCGAATTCACGCGCGGACTCAAACCGCTGCTGGATGCCTGCGGCAACGATCGGCGTCTGACGATCATCCTGTTCACGCTGGACGAAACAACCTACAGCCGCGAACTGGCGCCGCTGGCGGGACATTATCCCGCCCTGCGCATCGGTCCGCCCTGGTGGTTTCACGACAGTCTCAACGGGATGCGCCGCTATTGGAATCAGGTCGTCGAGACCGCTGGACTGTATAATACCGCTGGTTTCAACGACGACACGCGCGCCTTGCTCAGTATCCCTGCCCGGCATGACCTGTGGCGGCGGGCGGCGTGCGATTGGCTGGCGGGGCTGGCGGTGCGTCATATTCTGGATGTGCGCGATGCCGAGGCGATGGCGCGAGCTTGCGCACGCGATCTGGCAAAGGAAGCGTATCGACTGTGAACACCGACACGCTGTTCGATCTCAGTGGCAGGATCGCGATCGTGACCGGCGGGACGGGTGCGCTCGGCGCGTCGATGGCGCGCGGATTGGCGCGGGCGGGCGCGACGGTGGTGATCGTCGCGCGCACGACGGAAGCGGTCGCGGCGGCAGCCGATCGCATCAACGCCGACGGCGGACGGGCGACCGCTCTGTCCGCCGATGTGCTGGATCGCGCGGGGCTGGTCGAGGCGAGCGCCCGTGTCCTGGATACGCATGGACGGGTGGACATCCTGGTCAACGCGGCGGGGGGCAACAAGCCAGAGGCGACCGCCGTCCCGGATCAACGTTCTTTTTTTGACCTGGCACCGGAAGCGCTGGAGTGGGTATTCGACCTCAACGTCATGGGGACGCTGCTGCCATCGCAGGTGTTCGGCGCGCAGATGGCGCATCAGGGGTCAGGCGTGATCGTCAATATCTCGTCGATGGCGTCGTTCACCCCACTGACGCGCGTGGTGGCGTATGCAGCCGCCAAAGCCGCCGTCAACAATTTCACGCAGTGGTTGGCGGTCTATATGGCGCGCGAACACAACCCGGCGATCCGCGTCAACGCGATCGCGCCAGGCTTCTTTTTAGGCGATCAGAACCGCTTCCTGTTGATCGACCCGACCAGCGGCGAGCTGACCGCACGTGGACAGCAGATCATCGCGCACACGCCGATGGCGCGCTTCGGCGAACCCGACGATCTGATCGGCGCGCTGTTGTGGCTGGTGTCGGATGCGGCGCGCTTTGTCACCGGAATCGTCGTGCCCGTCGATGGCGGGTTCAATGCCTACAGCGGGGTATAGCCGTCAGGCGCCGGGCTGCGCGACCAGCGCAGGGACGCATCACAATGCGTCCGTAGAGAGAATCGTGATTCACTGAAACGGGTTGTCCATTAGCGGCGTCGAAAGGCTGAATCATGCAACAGATAATCGTCCTGGATGCCCCATCGAATCTCGGTTTGTTTCCATCCGGTGTGGAACAGCTCCCGACGGCGTTGAAATCTGCCGGGCTGATGACTCTGGCTGAACGCTGCCTATGCCGGGCGGATCGTACCGCCGCCCTTTTCCGAGGTGCGCGACCCAGTGACCACCATCCGCAATGACGCGGCGGTTCAGGCATATAACCTGGAGGGGTTACGTCCGCTCGCCCGTGACAGCGATATCGTCGTATTCGGCTACCGCGATCATGCCGAACAACAGACGCCAGGCAACCGCGACATCCACGACACATCGATCCGCGCTTTCGACATCACCCAGGCGCGCACACCGACATTCAGCGCCGCCGTGCAGACCGCCGTCGCCCACATCGATCGTCCCGACCTGGACGGAATCTGGATTCACCTGGATGCGGATGCGCTGGACGACGCAATCATGCCCGCCGTCGATTATCGCATCCCCGGCGGTCTGGCTTGGGATGAAGTCAGCGCGCTGCTGCGCACCGTGATCGCAACAGGAAAAGTCGTCGGGTTGACCGTCACTATTTTCAATCCGCTGCTCGACACCGACGGCAGCATCGCCGCGCGGTTTGCCGACTGCATCGTGCAGGGGGATCAGCCAGGGATAGGCTACGCCGCCAGCGCCGCCGCCAGATCGCCCGCGTGATCGTAGCGGTCGTCGGGCGCCTTGCTCAATGCGCGCAGGATCGGCACGATCACCGCCTGAGACAGGTCTGGGACGCGCACGTGCATGTCCGGCGGCGGCTGGCGCAGATGCGCGAATAACACCTGTCCGGCATTGCCCTGGAAAGGACGCGCCCCGGTCACCATCTCGTACAGCATAATGCCGAGCGCGTAGATGTCGGCACGGGCGTCCACATTGGCGGCGGCTTGAATCTGCTCCGGCGCCATATAATCGATGGTGCCCATCGTCTCGGTGCCGGTGATCGCGGTCGTCGCGCTCTTGGCGATGCCAAAATCCATCAGGATCGCCCGGTCGATCGTCTTGTCCTCGCGCAGCATCAGCATGATATTGGCGGGCTTCAGGTCACGGTGAACCACACCGCGCGCGTGGACATAATCGAGCGCATCCGAAATATCGCGTAAGACCAGACGGATCGTGTCCATGCCGATCGACGCGCCCGACTTGATGTATTTGTCCAGCGGCACGCCGTCCAGATAATCCATGACCATGTAGCGCAAGCCCGCATCCGACTCGCCATATTCGTAGAAGGTGACGATGTTCGGGTGTTTCAGCCGCTCCAGGATCGCGCTCTCACGAGCAAAGCGCACGCGCGTCTCAGCATCGCTCATGCCCGCCAGCAGCTTGACCGCCAGCGTTTGATCGCCGAGATGCCCTTTGTAGACCTCGCCCATACCGCCGCGCCCGACCAGATCGCCCAGCAGATAGCCGCCGAGCATCTGTCCGCTGAACGAGCCGCGATGCACAATCGCTGGCGCCGGGTTGATATTCGCCGGACGCTGTGCGGTCACGGTGCCGCTGCGCCCGTGCGCCGCCACCGCGTCGATGGCATAGCGCAAGCCGTACACGCGCTTGTCGATCACCCGCTGAATCCGTTTTCTCAGCGGGTTGAACAGCAGCCCGACTCCGATCGCCAGCAGCGCCAGCGTGATTGGATTGGTGATCAGGCTTTGCAGCAGCACGAACAGGATCAGGAACAGAATCACCAGCGCCGCCGATACCAGCGCGTAGCCGAGCGAACGGTTGATCGCGTAGTCGATGTCCCACAGCCGATAGCGGAAGATCGAGATCGCCAGCGCCACCGAGAACGAGGTGAACGGGACGTACAGCAGGAACAGGTGAATGAAAAAGCGGTACAGCACCCGCAGCGGCGGACGCGCGGCAAACCAGGGCGTCACGAATGGATCGATCAGATTGAACAGCGTGATCGGCACCACCGAGACGAACAAGCCGAACAGCACCCACTTCACCTGTTGACGCTGTGTGGGCGTCATGCCGCGCCGGAAACGACGAACCTGGGCGTACAGCGCGACAAAGCCGATCAGTCCCATTACGATCAGAAATGGCGAGGCAGGCGCCGCGCTGCTGGCAGGGCGATTGACCGTCGCCAGCCCGTCCAGCACCGTCAGCGGGAGGATCCCCAGCATGATCCAGCGCGTCCAGGGAGGATAAAAACGTCCATCCGGGAACAGCAGCAGATTGGCGAAGATCAGCACGTAGCTCAGCGCGTACATCGTGACCAGCAGCGGCGCCGCCGCCGGATCGCCGCGCTGCCAGGCGTTGAAACCGCCGCCATTCTGTGTACTGGTCACCACCAGCGCCAGCGAGACGATCAGCGCGATCGGCTCGTCCGATCGGCGCAGCATCACGAACACGCCCAACGTCACGCCGATGATCGCGTGGATGAGTTGAATTGCCGGAAAGTAGGCGGCATAGAATTGCGGTGTCAAGCCGATCTCAGGCAGTGCCTCGCTGAAGAAGTTGTACGCTTGTCCCAGCCGATCGGCGTAGGTCAACGGCAGCGACATCACGAACAGCGTTACAGCGATCGCCGCCAGGATCGACCACACCACCCGCGCCCAGCGCAGCCAGCGTCCTGTGATGCGCCGGGTGAGTACGGTGTCGCGTTGAGTCGCCGTCGTGTCCATAGCCTGCCTTTCGAGAAGACGAGAAGATTGTAACGAAAAAATGTTCGTTGGCGTAATTGGTAGTTTTGGTATCGAACCAGCCACGTATCGACGACCACAAACGCAACCAACCGATCCAGCGCGTACTTATTGGGCTACATTCCTGCTTTTTGTGATTGACAATAAACTTAAATGAGATAAAATAGTCTCAATTGAGTGAAAGAGCAATCATGCAGCCTGATAGTTCCACCAAAGATGCGCGCCGCACCGAGTTATTGAACGCTGCCACTGAACTGCTGGCGACCAAGCCCACCGCAACCCTGGCGGAGGTCGCCGACCATGCCGGGATCGGCAAGGCGACGTTGCATCGCTATTTCGCCAGCCGTGACGATCTGATGCTGGCACTCGGAATGCTGGCGCTGGATACGGTCGCCCATGCCATACGTGACGCCAGCCAGCCGGAACGGGGCAGCGCCCTTGACATGCTGACGCGCATCATCGAAGCGTTGGTGCCATTGGGGGACAAGCTGCACTTCCTGCTCAGCGAAAGCGTGCTGGACACGCATCCCGACTTCACCGCCGCCGATCGCGCCGTGCAGCAGTCGATGCTGCACCTGATCCAGCGTGCGCAGTCGGACGGCGATCTGCGCTCGGATGTTCCGGCGCAATGGATGCTGCATCACATGAATTACGCGCTTTACGCCACCTGGCAGAGCGTACACGACGGCTATCTGGCGCGCAAAGACGCGGCGCGCCTGCTGGTGACGACGCTGCTCGACGGTTTCGCCGCCCGCTAATCCGCGCCGCACGCACGCGCAACTTACATTTTGGATTGTCCGGCTGGCATGTGCTGCCCGCCGCTAGTTCGCCTTGCCTGTTTCAGTTATATGTTTCAGGGAGAATTGTCATGTCCGCTCGCCCGGTTCAGCCGATTCAGGATCGACTCGTCGCGCTCGATGTGCTGCGCGGCTTCGCGTTGTTCGGTGTCCTGCTCGTCAACATGCTCGACTTCAGCAGTTCGGCGTTTCGCGCCAGTACGCTGGGGATGCGCGGCGGCGCGATCGATCAGATCGTCGATCTGAGCATCGCCTTTTTCGCCGTCACAAAATTTTATCTGTTGTTCAGCTTATTGTTCGGCATCGGCTTCGCCGTGCAGATGCGGCGCATGGAAGCCAGCGGACGCCCGTTCGTGCGCTTCTATCTGCGCCGACTGGGGGTGCTGCTGGTCATCGGCATGGCGCACGCCATCCTGCTCTGGGATGGAGATATCCTGCGACTGTACGCGGTCGCTGGACTGCTGCTGCTGCTGGTGCGCCATCTGCCAGCACGGACGCTGCTGGGCATGGCGCTGGCGATCGCGGTCGGCGGTCTGCTCTTTTTCAGCCTGGCAGACGACACGACCCAGATCAGCGCGATGGTCGATCCCGACGCCATCCGCCTGTTCAGCAGCGGCTCGTATGGCGATCTGGTGCGCTACCGCGCCAGCCATAATGTCGCCCTCGATATTCAGATTCCGATGGTGCTGGTGATGTTCCTGGTCGGTCTGGTGGTCGGGCGCAGCGGCGCCCTCGATCACCCGGATCGGTATCGCCCTTTCTTGCAGCGCTGGTGGCTGTGGGCACTGGGAGTCGGGCTGGTGGGCAACGCGCTGATGTTCATCGGCTACAGCGACGGCACGTTGTGGCTGATCAGCATCGGTATCCATATCGGCGCACCCGCACTCAGCTTTGTCTATCTGAGCGCTGTGCTGCTGCACGTCGACAGGCTGCGCTGGCTGGCACCGGTCGGACAAATGGCGCTCACCAATTACCTGATGCACTCGCTGATCGGCACGACCTTGTTCTATGGCTATGGTCTGGGGCTGTATGACCAGCTTTCGCCTGTACTGACCGTGATTCTGGTGCTGCTCATCTTCAGCGCACAGGGGGTCGTAAGCCGCTGGTGGATGGCGCGCTTCCGATTTGGCACGATCGAATGGGTATGGCGCTCACTCACTTATGGACAAATTCAACCGCTGCGCAGAGCGCTTTCCGGTGACAGCACGCCCGTTCGGAGTCTGAGCGAATCATGAGCAGAGTATGAAATTTCTTACATAAATAGAGAAATTGCGTTAAAAGAGAGTGAAGCAGGAGCAAACGTCATGACTGACTTCACATTCAAACTGTGGATCGATGGCGCTGCCGTCGATGCACACAGCGGCACCACCTGGAATTTGATCGACCCCGCCACCGAACAAACAGTGATGTCCCTTCCCTTTGGCGACGGTGACGATGCCCGCGCCGCGCTCGACGCTGCTGCCCGCGCCTTTCCAGCCTGGTCGAAGCTGACGCCCTACGACCGCGCCCCGATCTTCTTCAAAGCCGCCGCCTGGATTCGGGAGCGCATCACCGATCTGGCGCTGATCACCTCGGAAGAGTCGGGCAAGCCGCTGCGCGAGTCGCGCGGCGAATGGGCGACCGCCGCCGCCTCGTTCGAGTGGTTCGCGGAAGAGGCGAAGCGCGCCTACGGACGGATCGTCCCGGCACGCCGGACAGATCGCCGTCTGCTGGTGACGACGCAGCCGCTCGGCGTGGTCGGCACGATCACGGCGTGGAATTTCCCGGTCTACAACCCGGTACGCGCATGGTCGGCAGCGCTGGCGGCGGGCTGTACGGTCGTCGGTCGTCCATCGGAATACACCCCGCGATCCGCCCTGCTGCTCGGTCAGGCGTTGATCGAGTCCGGCATCCCGAATGGCGTGATCAACGTCATCAACGGCGATCCGGCGGCGATGGGCGCGGCGATGCTGGCAGACCCGCGCTGTCGCAAGATCGCCTTCACGGGCAGCACGCGCGTGGGCAAGCTGCTGATGGACGGCGCCTCGCAGACCGTCACCCGTCTGTCACTGGAGCTGGGCGGCAACGCGCCCGTGCTGATCTTCCCCGATGTCGATGTGGCGGCGATCGCGCAGGCAGCCGTGAACAGCAAGACGCGCAATAACGGTCAGGTGTGCATCGCGCCGCAGCGCTTCCTGGTTCACAGCCAGATCGCCGAGGAATTCATCGAGCGTGCCGCCGCCAGCATGGCAAAGCTGAAGCTCGGCGCTGGACGTGAGGAAGCGACCCAGGTCGGTCCCCTGATCAACGCCGTGCAGCGCGATCGGCTGGCGCATCTGGTGGACGAGTCGGTCGGCATGGGCGCCCAGGTGATCACTGGGGGCGGGCGTCCGTCGGAATTCGAGCGCGGCTACTTTTATTGTCCGACTGTGATCGCCGGCGTCACGCCCGACATGCCGGTGTACCGTGACGAGTTGTTCGGCCCCGTCATGCCCGTCGTCGCGTTCGACGACGCCGACCACGCGCTGGCGCTGGCGAACGACACTGAATACGGATTAGCAGCCTATGTCCACACCCGCGATCTCAACACCGCCATCAGAATTTATGAAGGGCTGGAATTCGGGATCGTCGGCGTCAATGACTGGATGCCCACCACCCCTGAAATGCCATTCGGCGGCATGAAGGCGAGCGGGTTGGGTCGGGAATATGGTTCCGAGGGGCTGCACGAGTATATGGAGATCAAGTCCGTGTTCATCGGAGGTATTTGATACTATGAACCTGTACGCACCGCGTCCATCACAGCAGCAGCCGACCTCGCACGGGTCGCGCCCTGCCTACGAGCGTCCAGCCCTGCATCACGAGACCCCACCCGACATCATCGACGCCGACGCGCTCAACCCCGCAGTGCCCGCATCATCCGCTCCAGCGCACACCATCCCCCATCCGCATCACGCCGTCACGCTGCCGATCCAGGTCGTGCCCATTCAACCTGAACATTTCATCGGGCTGGAGACGGTGCAGCAGCTGGCATTTCCTACACTGACCGACGAGGAGCACCTGAGCGCGGCGAAATTTGCCCATCACATCACGCTCTTCCCCGAAGGACAGTTCGTCGCGCTGGCGGAGGTGCGCCCCGGCACCTGGATACCGGTCGGCTCGACCAGCACCTATCGGACCGATTATGAATTCGGCAATCGCCCTTACACCTTTATGGAGTCGATGGGGGATGGCTGGATCACCGGACACCAGCCGTATGGCGAATGGCTCTACGGCATCGATGTGAGCGTGCATCCCGAATTCCGCGGGATGCGCATCGGGCGGCGACTGTACGAGGCACGCCATAAGCTGGTGACACGGCTGAACCTGCGCGGCGAGATCGCGGGCGGGATGATCCCTGGCTACGACCAGTACCGCGATACCCTGAGCATCGCGCAGTACGTCATGCACGTTCACCAATCGCGGCTGCATGACGCGACGCTGACCATGCAGCTGCACAACGGCTTTCAGGTGCGCGGAATCCTATACGATCATATCAGTGACCCACGCAGCGATAACGCCTGTACACTGATCATCCGCGATAACCCGCACTACCAGTCGCCCGGTGGGTGAGCGCAGCCACATAATCGCACTGGCTGCCCGATGAACGATTTCGACGCGATGCGGCTGGCGCTCGACGAAGCCCGCGCCGCGCTGCTCACGGGCGACGTACCGATCGGGGCGATCGCCGTGCTGGACGGTCGGATAGTCGGCAGCGGGCGCAATCGACGCGAAGCCGATCACGACGCGACCGCGCACGCCGAGCTGCTGGCGCTGCAAACCGCGTCGCGCGCGCTCGGACGCTGGCGTCTGGACGATGTGACGCTGTACTGCACGCTGGAGCCGTGCGCGATGTGTGCTGGCGCGATGGTATTGGCGCGGCTCGGTCGGCTGGTGTACGGAGCGGTCGATCTCAAGGCGGGCATGGCGGGCAGCATCGAAGACCTGCTGCGCCATCCGCGCCTCAATCACCGCGTGGACGTGAGCGGCGGGCTGCTGGCGCACGAGTGCGGCACACTGCTGCGGGATTTTTTCGGAGGGATGCGCTGACAGTCATTCGTAAAGCAACCGAGCAAATTTGCTGTAATGGAGCCATCGCTGATGCCATTTTTCACCATCAACGACGCCGGGATCGAGCGACGACTGCGCGCCAGGCTCACCCCGCTCGAATTTGGCGCGCTCGCCTGGTGCATCATCATAGTGGTGGCATTCGCCTATCTCAATGCCACCGCCAATATGAACTACGCCCCTGATTTTCACATCTATATGGATGCGGCACGCGGCGATCCGTATTTTTATTATGCTTACTGGTCGATGCCGCTGTTTCAGGCATTGGAGGCGCTGCCGGGTGAACACATTGCCTTCGTACTCTGGGGATTCATCAACATCGCCGGGGTGTGGTTTGCCGCGCGGGTGTTCGGTGGCAGCGGCGCGATCGCGCTGACCAGCTACTCGTTCGCGTTCACTTTGTTTTACGGGCAGTCGATCGGCTTGATCGCGGCGGGGGTAGCGCTGGCATGGTGGGGGTTCGCCAGGGGATGGATCGTCCTCGCCGGAGTCGGACTGACGATCGCGCTGATCAAATATCATATCGGCGTTCCGATCGGGCTGGCGATCGTGCTGCTGGCGCACACGTCGTGGTACAACCGCATCCGCGTCTGGCTGGTGCCGCTGATCGTGACCGTCGCCAGCCTGATCGTCTATCCCAATTGGGTCGGGATCATGCTCGATACGATGGCGGTGCGCCCGGCGGTCGAGTTTGGCAGCATCGGGCTGTGGTCGCTCATTGGCGCGGCGTCGCTGATCCTGTGGCTGCCGCCCATGCTGGTCCCGCCCCGATCAGACGGTCGGCTGCGCGCCGCGCGGTTCATCGCGCTGAACGCCGCCGCCGCGCTCGCCCTGCCCTATTTCCAGCAGACCGGGCTGGTGGGGCTGTATGTACTGCCGATCGGCTGGTGGGGGCTGCTGGGCAACATTGGCTACGCCTTCTTTTGGGTATTCGACGATGCCCTCGAAATACTGGTGATCGTGCCGCTGATCCTGTACGGGATCGCTGTGAGTCGGATGCTTTACGTCGTCATCGCCCCGCGCACCGTCTCCAGCAGCACATCCGCCCGCATCTGACCCAGCGTGTAGCACGGTCCGCCCATGCGTTCCGCCAGCTTTGCCGCGAGACCCTGGTCGAACGCCTGATGTTCCATGTTGATCGTCACCGTCTTGATGTGTTCCGCGCGGAACATGTCCGCGATCCGGTGCGCCTCTTCCTGGGGGGGCAGATTGCCGATCGAGACATTGCCCGCGCCGTCGGTCAGCACCAGCACCAGCGGCACAATATCGGGATGCAGCATCTTTTCGCGGCGCACGCACTCGAACGCCAGCATCAGCCCAGCGGACAGCGGTGTCTTGCCTCCGACCGGAATACTGGTGAGCGCCTGCTTTGCCAGCATGACTGAATTGGTGGGCGGCAGGATCATCTGCGCGCGGTCTTTCTGAAACACGATCAAGCCGACGCGGTCGCGGCGCTGATAGGCGTCGGTCAGCAGTGACATGATCGCGCCTTTGGTGGCGGTCATGCGCTCACTGACCGCCATGCTCCACGACGCATCGACCGCGAACAGGATCAGGTTGGCGGTGCGGCGCACCCGCACCTTGCGATGCAGGTCGTGGCGGTTGAGGGCGTATGCCATACCCGTTTTCGCTTTGATCGCCGCGCGTTCCTTCTGATAGGGGGCGGCGGCGCGCAGCGTGGCGTCAAAGGCGATGTCGGTCGGACGTTCGCTCCCGATGCGGCGCGCGCGCACGTAGCGACCTCGTTTGCGGTCGGTGCGGGTGCGGCTGCGCCGTCCTGACTGGCGGCGGGTGATCTGGTCGAGGGCGGTCTGTAAATTGCGAGGGGCGAACTCTTTGCCCATCTCGGTCTTTTTGCCACCCTCCCACCAGTACGAGTCGCGGTTGTCGAACACGTTCTGCGGGGAGGGGTCGGTCTGACCGAGATCGGGCGTGTTATCGTCGCTCAGGGTTGCTGCTGAGGGACTTTTTTTTTGACTGCATCCTGCTCGCCCTCGCTGGCGCGCTGGTCGGCTTCATCACCCTCGCCCCACTCGGACTGCACCTGCTGCATCTGCTTATCGACTTCCGCCATGCTCATCTGCGCGTCGGCAAACGGACCGCGCTTGAGCCGATGAGGGATCGCCAGCTCGAATGCCAGCCGGATGTCTTCGGGCGCGATCGCCGTCCGCCCCTGATAGGCGGCATGGGCACGAGCGGTCTTGAGGATCACCAGGTCGGCGCGGTGACCGTCGATTTTGAGGGCGCTGGTCAGGGTGGCGATCATGTACAGGTCTCTGCGCGAATAGGTCACCGCGTCCACCCGTTCGCGCGCCGATGCGATCCGATCGCTGAGCACCTCTTCCGCGTCCGCCCACGCCTCGCGGAAGGCGTCGGCGTCGGTCTCGTAGGCGATGTGGCGCTCGACGATGATCATACGCTCTTTCGCCTCCGCGATGCCATGCACCTCGACACTCAACGCGAAGCGATCCAGTAATTGCGGACGCAGATCGCCCTCTTCAGGGTTCATCGTGCCGACCAGGATGAAACGCGCCGGATGGGTGAAGCTGATGCCCTCGCGCTCGACCACATTGACGCCCATCGCCGCCGAGTCCAGCAGCAGATCGACAACGTGATCATCGAGCAGGTTGACCTCATCGACGTAGAGGATTCCCCGGTTGGCATTCGCCAGCACGCCGGGGTCGAATTTCTTTTCACCCGCCTGGATCGCGCGCTCGATATCGAGTGTGCCGACGACACGATCCTCGGTGGCGCTGACAGGCAGATCGATGAACGAGATGCGGCGGCGCGTCACCGGCGGCGGTGTGCCGTCTCCATAGCGCTCTTTGGCGATGTCCGACCATGAACTCGGCTGGGCTGGGTCGTCGCTGAAGGGCGAATCCGCGATCACATCGATCTCAGGCAGCAGCGCCGCCAGCGCGCGGGCAGCCGTCGATTTGCCGGTGCCGCGTTCGCCGCGAATCAGCACGCCGCCGATGCGCATGTCGATAGCATTCAGAATCAGCGCCGCTTTCATCCGTTCCTGACCGACAATGGCGGTGAACGGGTAGACCGGGGGTCGTCTGGACATGAAGAAACCTTTTATCGATCCGCGTGGTTGGGAGTCATGGGTGAGAGTGTATCACGCGCCGTAGGGGTCGGACAAGGCGGTGGATGAATTGGCGCTGGAGTCACGCGACGCGACTGCCGCAGAGCCGCCCCTTCTGCTCGCTATATTATTGCCTTATTTGACCTATCTACGATAAAATCCGAGCTTATAAGGTTGGGGTTATGCTTATTGTCGTTGGAGATTATACAGTGACCGACTTATTCATCTCATATGCACGCAAAGATAACGTCCCACCTTCCGATGACATACCTGGCTTTATCACGCGCCTGCACGACGCCCTCGTCATGCGCGATTTCACGGTCTGGATGGACAAGCGTGCCATCATCCCCGCTGGACATTTCGAACAGGACATCGAAAAAGGCATCATCGAGAGCGATGCTTTCTTGCTCATCATGAGTCCGCACTCGCTGGCGCCTGAGTCGTTTTGCAGGAAAGAGATCGAGTCCGCTGTTGCGCGCAACAAACGGCTGATCCCGGTGCTGCGTGCCGACGCCACCCCAGACGCGCCGATCCCGCCCGCCTTTGCCGAGCTGGACTGGATTTTCGCGCGCGAGGACGACGACTTCGACGCAGTGGTCGTGATGATCGAGCGGGTGCTGCGCTCCGGCGATCAAGCGTACATTCACACCCATTCGCGCCTGCTGACGCGGGCGGAAGAATGGCAAACGCGCGGGCGCGCCGCCGGATTCCTGCTCCGTCGGGGCGATCTGCGTGACGCCGAAGCGTGGTTTCAGACCAGCGTGCAAACGATCGAGGGACGGGCGGTCGAGCCGCGCCCGACCGCGCTGCACGCCGAATATCTGCAAGCCAGCCAGCGAGCGGGGCGCGCCTTTCAGAGGGTGGTGTCAGCGCTGGCGATCGTCGCGCTGGTGATCATGACCGGGCTGGCGATCACCGCCCTGATCAACGCGGGCATCGCTGAACGCCGCGCGCTGGAGTCGCGCAGCCTGGCACTGGCTGCCAACGCGCAGAGCATCGCCGACCGCGATGGCGAATTGGCGCTGGCGCTGGCGGTCGAGGCGAACGCGATACCCAATCCGCCGCCGCTGGCACAGGCGGTGCTGTCGCGCTATGCCTATCGCCCCGGCAATCTTCTAGGGCGCATCCTGGGCAGCGCCGATCCCGTCACAGCGAGCGGCGATTTTATGAGCGTCGGCAGCTACAGCCCGGATGGGCGGATGTTCGCGCTCGGCATGGACAGCGGCGCGCTCAGCCTGTGGGACAGTGAGACGCTGACGCTGATCCGCCGCCTGCCCGCCCACACCGATGAGGTGGGGGCGCTGGCGTTCAGCGCCGACGGTTCGCGCCTGCTCAGCGCCGGGGGCGATCGCGTAGATGACCGATTCGAGATGCTGCGGCTGTGGGATCTGGCGGATGACAGCTTCATCGAGCTGGCGATGGACGCCGACCCGATCTTTTACGTCGGCTTTGCGCCGGACGGCGGGCGGGCATATGCGGTGAGTGGATCGGGCACGGCGCACGCCTGGGACACCGCCACTGGCGCGCCGCTCTGGACGACTGACACGCACAGCTTTTTCGTGGAAGCCATGTTTGCGACCGGGGTGCTCAGCATCGACGGCAGGCTGCTGTACGTGACCAGCCGCACCGAATACGCGATCTATGCGCTCGACAGCGCCACCGGGACGATCGTGCGCACGATCACCCTTCAGACGCCGACCGAGGGCTACGGCTGCTTCAACCTGGTGGTGCATCCCGACGGCGCACGCATCCTGTGCGTGCCCAATCTGTCGGACGCGCCCGGCTTGTATCTGCACGATCTGGCGACCGGCGATCTGCGGGTGCAATATCAGCCGTTGGAGCGCAATATCTATTTTGGCACCGCTTTCACAAAAACGGGCGATCGGCTGGTGGCTGCCGTCGGCACCACCATCCGCATGTGGGAGAGCGAGAACGGCGGCGTGCTGCACACTTACTCGATCGACGATACCTCGATCGGGCTGGCGTATCATCCCGACGGTGACTCGCTGCTGTTTGACATGGGGCGCGGGGAGGTCGGTGTGCTCGATGGGCGACTGCGTCCCGGCGCACAGGATGGCGATCGATACGATATCGTCGGACAGAATTCCAGCCTGCTCAGCTACGATGCCGAGCGCGGCGGTTTCTGGGTCGCGCGCACCGGGCAGCTGATGCTGATCGACGAGACCGATTACGGCGTGCGCGTCAGCCTGTCTACAGGCGACAACCCGCAGGACATGACGATGCTGCCGGACGGCGGCGCGCTGATCGCGGAAGAAAACGACCGCCTGTCGCGCTGGAGCGCCGACGCGCTGCACCCGGACGGACAGCCGACCTGGATCGTCGACAGTCCGGGTGGCTTCTTCAATACGTTCATGACCGACGCTGCCGGGACGCGCCTGATCACCAGCAGCTATGACTCCGCCGAACTGATCCTGTGGGACACCACGACGGGCGAACGCAGCGCCACCTGGAGCGATCTGCCGATTCGCGTCCATAACGCGATGATATCGCCCGATGGGGCGCGGGTGGCGGCGAGCGGATGCGTCGTGCAGCCTGACCCCACCGCGTGCCCGCAACGGCGTTTCGTGGTGTGGGACACGGAGACCGGTGCCGAACGCTACCACCTCGACGGGCGCTATTTCAGCATCGCCGCCGACCCAGACAGCTCATTGTGGGCGGTGGTCGATGGTGATCGCACCATCAATCTGATCGATAGCGCGGGCGGCGCGATCGTTGGCGCGCTGTACGGGCACGCCAATATGGTGACTGCGCTGACCTTCAACGGTGATGGGACGCGCCTGCTGTCCGGCGAGCTGCACGCCGCCGGCAGGATGATCCTCTGGGATGTGGCGGCGCGCGCCGCGCTGCGCGAGATCGACGCCGTCTACAATATTATAGGGGTCACCTTTTCCGGATCGAACGACCGCTTTTTCAGCCATGACTTCCCCGACATCGGCGGAATTAGTATGCACGGGATTCAGCGCTGGCGGCTCGACGACTCGCTGCCTGCCCTGCTCGACTGGACGCAGACCAACCGCGTCTGGCGTTCGTTTACCTGTGGCGAACGCGCCCGCTATGTGATCGCGCCGCTGTGCGGGCAAGGTGAGGCGAACGTGAGCGCCATTCCGACGCGCACCCCATTTCTGGCGATCGCTGCGGCACCGACGCGCACCTCGTTCCCGCGCAGCGCGACGCCGACCTACACCGCTTCCCCGCAGCCGACCGCGACGCCGACGCCCGCGCTCTATGTCTACCGGGAGCTGTACAGCGCGAATTGGTCACCGGACGGGACGCGGCTGCTGGCGGGTGAACAGTCCGGCTTTGTCGTGGTGTGGGATGTGGCGGCGCATACCGAGCTGTTTCGAATGACCGGTCATCAGGCACACGACGGGTTTGATGGCGCGCGCGGCGCCTGGTCGCCCGACGGGGAGCGCATCGTCAGCTTCAGCATCGACGACGGCGCGGTCATCTGGGACGGGATGACGGGCGCGCGCCTGATCGCATTGAGCGGGCACACCGACGCCGTGAATCACGTCCGCTGGTCGCCAGACGGGACGCGGATCGTCACCGCCAGCCTGGACACGACCGCGCGCGTGTGGGACGCCGCGACCGGGGAGACAATCGCCATCCTGGTCGGCAATAGCGGGATGATCAACAGGCTCGACTTTTCGCCGGACGGGACGCGGGTCGCCACCGCCGGAGAGGATGGCATGGCGCGCGTGTATGACGCGACCACCGGACGCGAACTGTTCAGCTTTGGCGAGCGCGAACGGTCGCCCTTTTTGACTGCGGACGCCAAAATCGAGGTGCTGGACGTGGTGTGGTCGGGCGACGGTGAGACGCTGATCGCCAGCGGCACCGACGGCTTGGCGATTTTCTGGGATACCCGCACCGGGGAGCGCGGGCTGACGCTGCGCGTGCCGCCCACCACCGACGACCTGAGTGGGGTGAACAGCAATTGGATCAATAGCGTGTGGTGGTCGCTCGACGAGACGCGGGTGCTGCTGCATACCCCCTTTACCACGCCGTCGCTGTGGGACGTGCGCACCGGGCAGCCGGTCTTCGTCATGACGGGGCACAACGATGTCGTGGTGTCGGCGCGCTGGTCACCCGACAAGGCGCGCATCCTGACTGGGGGCACCGACGGCACGATCCGAGTGTGGGACGCCGCCACCGGGGACGAACTGATGGTGATGGATCACCGCGCGACCGTGTATTCGGCGGTGTGGAGTCCCGACGGGACGCAGATCGCCTCGACCGCGCTCAACGGCACTGTACGCCTGTGGCACGCAGCAACCGGTGAGGAAGTGCCGTTCCTGGGCGCGCCCGCCCTGGCGGTGACTGCACAGGTGACCAATGTCAGCGCGCAACTGGACACCGACATGAACACGGCGGTCAGCGAGATCGTCGCGACGATGGGCGTATTCATGCGTAGTCCGACGCCGACCGCGACGCCATGATGATAATGCAGCGCGAGCATTTCATCAGCCACCCGCGCTGAAGGGCGAATCCGCGATCACGTCGATCTCAGGCAGCAGCGCCGCCAGCGCGCGGGCAGCCGTCGATTTGCCGCTGCCGCGTTCGCCTCGAATCAGCACGGCGCCGATGCGCATGTCGATAGCGTTCAGGATCAGCGCCGCTTTCATCCGTTCCTGACCGACAATGGCGGTGAACGGGTAGACCGGTCGTCTGGACATGAAGAAACCTTTTATCGATCCGCGTGGGCGCTGGATGAATCCATCGACGCGGGTTGTCCAGGCTGTCATGATACGGTATGGTTGCGCGCATCATAACAGGACAGGCTAAACATGGAACGCATTCAGGGACTGCATCACATCACCGCCGTCGCGGGCGATCCGCAGCGCAATCTCGATTTTTATCATCACGTTTTAGGACAGCGGCTCGTCAAGACCACCGTCAATTTCGACGATCCGGGCACCTATCATCTGTACTACGCCGATGCGGTCGGCACGCCGGGTACGAACATCACCTTTTTCCCCTGGAAACATATGAAACGCGGCGTGCGCGGCAATGGCGAGGTCGCAGTCACCAGCTACGCGATTCCGGCGGGCGCGCTCGCCACCTGGCGTGAGCGGCTGGCATCGTTCGACGTGCCCGTGCGCGAGGTGGAGCGCTACGGTGTCACCGTTCTCAGCTTCAGCGACCCGGATGGTATGGGTCTCGAACTGGAACCGACCGACGCGCCCGGCGCGATCCAGTTGTGGAGTGGCAGCGGCATCCCGGATGAACACGCCATACGCGGCTTTTTCGGCGCGACCCTGTTCATCGACTCGATCGCGCGGCTGGAGCCGCTGCTGGTGGGTATCATGGGCTACACGCGCGGCGTGCAGGCTGGCAACCGTGTGCGCTATCACGCGGGGTCGAGCGATGTCGGATCGACGCTCGATCTGGTCGAGCGACCTGGCGCACCGATGGCGGGCTTCGGGTCGGGGTCGGTGCATCATATCGCCTTCCGCACGGTGGACGACGCCGAACAGGTCGAGTATCTGGAGGCGCTGGCTGCCGCTGGCTACAGCGTTTCGCCTGTGCGCGACCGTCAGTATTTCCACTCGATTTATTTTCGTGAGCCGAACGGGGTCCTGTTCGAGGTGGCGACCGACGCGCCGGGATTCCTGATCGATGAGCCGATTGAGACCCTGGGGACGAGTCTCAAGCTGCCGAGCTGGTTCGAGGCGCAGCGCGCGGCGATCGAGGCACGGCTGCCAAAGCTGGTGATTCCGGACTGATGCCCGTGTGTAGGGCGAGGCGGGGTGCGGCGAACCACACCCCATCCGGTCGCAGATGTTACGCCGACAGGGCGACTGCGCGCGTGTCGGACGCATCGTGATGCGTCGCTGCCACCGTGTGGAAAGCGTTCACATCCAGATTCAGCATGATGATCTCCGGGATCGGAAAGCCGTTGAACGCCGCCGCGTACTCGTTGGTGTACGCGCCGGTATCGTAAAATTCCAGCCGATCGCCGACACGAATTTCCGGCAGCGTCATATCACGGGCGATCACATCGCACGAGTCGCACGACGGACCCGCCAGCGTGTACACGCGCTGCGGACGCGCCTCGGCATCATCTGCCAGCAGCGTCACGACGGGTGGAAAGCCCTCGAAGGTCTCCATGAGACCATTGAAAACGCCCACATCGAGATACAACCAGTGCTGATTGCCACCGCGCAGCGCCTTGCCCATGACATTCGCCACCAGCCGACCCGATTCCCCGACCAGACCGCGACCGGGTTCGAGCGCCAGGATGAAGCCGGGCACGCTCGGCACGTAGGCATCGACCGCAGCCATGACCGCCACACCGATCGCCTCGATCGTCGGGATCGACTCGTCGTGGTAGTGTCCAGCCGGAAATCCGCCGCCGATGTCCAGAAAATAGAGCTGGTGCCCGCGATCGGCAGCCGCGCGGAAGACCTCGCCGCCAGCCTTGATCGCGTTGACCCAATTAGACACATTCAAACACTGCGACCCGACATGAAATGAGACGCCGATCGGCTGCAAGCCCAGCTCGCGGGCGCGGTCGATCAGATCGAGCGCGGTCGCCGCATCGACGCCGAACTTGCCCGCCAGCGGCAGCACGCTGCCGGTGTTGTCCACCGCCAGGCGCACATACACGCGCATACCGGGGGCGTGTTCCGCGACCTTTTCGACTTCATCGATCGAATCGACCGTCGCCGCATACACGCCGACTTCCTGCATCCGCCGCAAAAAGGCGGGCTGCTTGATCGGGTGGCTGCAAATGATACGTTCGCCGGTCGCGCCCGCGTCAAGCGCGCGGTTGAGTTCAGGCAGCGAGGCGATCTCCAGTCCGCCGCCGAGCGCCACGATCTGCGCGCATACGGTGGGGTTGGCGTTCGCTTTCATCGCGTAATCGATGTGGGCGCCGGGGAAGGCAATTTCAAAACGGCGGAAGGTATCGCGGATGCCCGCGAAATCGATGAACAACGCGGGTTGAGTCGGGTGGCTGTTGCGAACGACGGTGTCCAAACGGACTGTGTCCAACTGGACTAGCTCCTTCTGGCAGATTAAGCCCCTGCCGGGCACTATACAAGATCGAAGGCGGTCTGCTAGACCGCCCCCGATGACGCGCACAGCGCGTTGTATTCGATTTGATACCGTCTATTATAGAACAAAATCTCCCCACACAATACCGAGAATTTGGGGGATTCATCGAGGGCAATCCACCATCTCCATGATCACCCTGCACAAGCTGCATCTGTTTGTCGCCGTGTACGAGCGCGGCAGCTTCAATCGTGCCGCCGCCGATCTCACTCTGGCACAGTCCGCCGTCAGTGGGCACATCGCCGACCTGGAAGCGAGCTTTGGCGTGGCATTGTTCACGCGCACGGCACAGGGTGCCCGTCCGACCCCGGCGGGCGATCTGCTCTATGACCACGCGCGGCGGATACTGGCGCTGGTGGTGGAGACCGAGCGCGCCATGCTGCAGCTGGAAGGTGCAGCGGGGCGCACGCTGGCAGTCGCGGCGACGCCGGGCGTCAGTGCGCATCTGCTCCCGCCCTGGTTGAGCCAGTTTCAGAGCGCCTATCCCAAGGTGGCGGTCTCGCTCCAGACGCCGCTGACCGCCGATCTGGTGCGCGATCTGCTCGACGGTGCCTATGACCTGGGTTATCTCGAAGGCGACGAGGGCGAGGTTCTCGACCATCCGGCGTTGGGCGTGATGCGCGTCCGCGACGTGGCGTATGCCGTCACGGTCAGTCACCTCCATCCCTGGGCAGCGCGCGCATCGGTGAGGGTCGAGGAATTACCCGATCAGCCCTTTATCAATCGACTGCCATCCAGCCGGATGCGCCGCTGGCTCGAACCGCTCTTGCGCGTGCGCGCAGTACACCTGAACACGGTCGCGGAGCTGGACAACCCCGACGCGATCAAGGTCGCCGTACTGAACGGCATGGGCATCGGCATCCTCCCCGATTACGTGACCGCACGCGAGGTCGCGTCGGGCGAACTGGCGCGGCTGACGATCGACGGGCTGCCGCTGACGCGCGCGATCGTGCTGGTGTGGGACAAGCGCCGTCCGCTCACGCCGATGCAGCGCGCCTTCGCCCGCGTGACGCTGGGTGGGGCGGAGGTGGAGTAAGGGGTGTAAGTAAGTGTATGACGGAAATAAAGACCATATGCACCACATGGTGCATATAGGAATCAATCGAGTCATAGCAATATTATGCGGACAAGACCCGGAACTCCATTTCAATCGTTCGCTCAAGATGGTAGAAATCGGTACGGGACACAAGCGTGAAGTGCAGGATTACGACCTCTCTCGTTATGCCTGTTACCTGATCGTACAGAACGCCGACCCGTCGAAGCAGGTTGTTGCCCTCGGTCAGACATATTTCGCTGTGCAGACGCGCCGTCAGGAACTCGCGGATCAGGCAGCCGCACCGCAGCTCAGCGAAAACGATCACCGCCTGACCACGCGCAACCGTCTCAAAGCGAAAAATACCGATCTGGCATCGACCGCGAAAAAATCCGGCGTGGTATCCACTCAGGATTTCGCCATCTTCCAGAATCACGGCTATCAAGGGCTGTACAACGGGCTGAACGCGCAGGACATCCACAAGCGCAAAGGCTTGAAGAAGTCGCAGCAGATCCTCGATCACATGGGCAGCACCGAGCTTGCCGCCAACCTCTTTCGCGCGACCCAGGCGAACGACATCCTGCAGCGCGACGGCATCACCGACAAAGCGCAGGCGAACCAGATTCATCACAAGGCGGGAAAGGTGGTGCGCGCCGCGATCCAAGAACTTGGCGGCACCATGCCTGAAGACCTGCCCACGCCTGACAGCATCACAAAATTCGAGCGCGCCCAAAAGAAACGGCTCGCCAGCGGCACGTCAGCGACCGACGACTAACCGTTCGGCACCATCACGGGCGTAATCACGCCCCCGGCGTCGGCGTGACCGTCGGCGTGACCGTCGGCGTGACCGTCGGCGTGACCGTCGGGGTCGCGGTCGGGGTCGGCGTGGCGATCAGCCGCTCAAAACGGCGGAACGACGCGGCGATCCGTCCTGCGTCGTCCATGATCTCCCGCTCACGACCTGGGTCGATTGGGGTGGCGTTCACCTGCAGCGCCGCCGCTGCGTCGCGGTTCAGGCTCACAAAAAACAGGCTCAAGCCAAAATCACCCGCCGGGAAATATTCGATCGTCGTGCCGCGCTGTGCTGTCTCGATCTCGATCGCGGTGCCTTGCGGCGAGCCATTGACCAGCTCGACCGTCAGCAGCCCGCCGATGATCTGCAGGAGCTGCGCGCGCCATGCCTCTACACTGGGGATGACGCTCAGATCATTGGACGAGACGAATACCTGGGCATCGCGGCGATCATTGACCAGCGTCACGCTGTCGGTGATTGGCGCGGTGCTGTCCAGCAGCTGCCAGCCTGGGATCAGCGTGAACTGGATTCCGGTCGTCAGGACGATCGTGTCAGCAGGCATCTGATCGACGGTCAGCGCGCCAGCGGGCAGGATCAGGCGGGGCAGACGGGGCGCGTCCGGCGTCGGCAGGCTCGCCGGATCGACATCCCATTGCAGCGAGTTGACCATCGTCAGCAGCAGATCGCGCTGGCGCTGCATAGCGCTGCGGCTCGCAGTCGGGCTGCGCATCTCGATCAGCACATAATTGGCATCGTTGCCCTCGCCGGACTGCACCGCCAGGAAAAAGACATTGCCACTGACGGTCTGCGTGAGCTGGGCAAACGCCGCCGCGTTGGACAAGCCGAAAAATTCGCGTTCCCGCTCTTCGTAATTTGCCAGTCGGCTGTCCAGCAGCGCCGTGAACGCCTCGGAGAGATCGCGTCGCTGTGACAGCAGCGCCTGCCCCTCGGCAGCACCCTGGATGGTGATGGTATAAGAATCGCCATTGTCAAAGCCGCTGAGGACGACAGAGCCGTTTCCGGTCAGTTCGGCGGTATAGGTGGCCGGATACACGATCTGGAGTCCGCTCGGCGTCACCAGCGATTCGACCGGGACCGTCCAGTTCTGGGCGGTGATGGGGACTGCCATCAGCAGCAGGCAAAGTGTGAACCAGGTGGCAGCGATGCGCTTGAGCATAATGCGCGTCTCCTGAAATGAGGTCGGTTGATAGGTTCATTCTACCTGATTCGGCGGATCGCGTGGGCGCGCTGTGCAGGCTCAATCCATCGACGACGCCAGCACCGCCTGCGGCGTGGACTCGACCGACCCATGAGTCTGGGCGAACGTTTTCACGTTGATGCGCCGCAGCGCCGCCAGCGAGACGCCTAAGCCGACCGCGCCGATGGCAAACACCGCGCCGTAGGCGATCGCCGGATTCCCGGTCAGCGCCCGTCCGATGTCCAGCATCACACCGCCGCCGCTCACGCCGACCCCGCGCGCCAGCGTGACCACCAGCGTCCAGAAGCCCAGGAACGTTCCTGCCCGCCCAAACGGACTCATCTCCATCATCAAGCCCAGCGTCCCTACATTCCAGATACCCAAGCCGATGCCGAGCAGGATCAACCCCGGCGTCACCAACCCGCGTATGCCAGCGAACGACGACAGCGCGAACACCGCGAAGGTCGCAATCAGCACGATCACGCCCCAGACCGACATTCTGGTGTGGGTGATCGACTTGTAGCGTCGCCCAATCAGCAGGAACGCCACCGTCGCCAGGATCGACATGCTGCCCCAGTACGCCGCAAAGCGCGTCGTGACGCGCGCGTCCATGCCGAACACCTCGCCCGCGAACGGCTCCAGGATCAGGTCCTGCGAAAAGGTGAACAGCATCGACAGCGCCAGAAACCAGAAAAACAGCCGGGTGGTGCGGTTGCTCCACGCCAGCCTGAGATCCGCCAGCAGCGAAGTTGTGCTTTCGTCCGCCGCCGACTCGACCGCGCCGCGCGAACGGCGTTCTTCTCCAAGCAGCGAAAAGAACCACAATGCCGCCAGGACGCCCGCCGCCGCGAAAAACAGCGTCTCGATGTCGCCCGCGCTGAAGGGCAGCACCCCCAGCTCTGTGAAGAAGACGCCCTCGACCTGTGCCGCCGTCGCGGGCAGAATGTGCGCCGTCGAGCCGTAGCGCACCAGGCGCGACTCGCTGGAAGGCAGCAGCACGCCGAACAGCACGCCGCCGATGGTGAAGCCCAGCAGCAGGAATGTCCACACGATCCCGACCGACCGCCCGCGCTGATCCGCGCGGCTGAGATCGTAGATCAGCGACAGGAATGTCCCGCCCGACAGCGCACTTCCCAGGCTGAACAGCAGCAGCGACACGGCGATCACCGCCCACACCCCCACATCCGCCGCCGCGCCGCGCACCAGCGACGACGTGATCGCGCCCAACGCGAAAATACTCAACGCCATCATCGCGCGTCCGAGCCACACCCAGAACAAACGTCGATAGCCCAGCACGGCATGGCGATCGCTCATGCGTCCCGCCCACACCCCGATTGGCGCCAAAAAGTAGCGCAGCGCCACCAGCAAGCCGATCGGCGTGGCGCTGAAACCCAGGTCGGTGATCATCACCCGGTTCCACACGCCCGTCGTGATCACGTCCGCCATACCTGAACCGAGATGAAACAGAGCGATCTTGAGATTGCGCAGCACAGAAAGCTGAGTAGGTTGAGTCATTCTCGTTCGATTTTGGTAGATTTCTACAGATTTTTGGATTATACGACGGACATTTCCAAATCACAAATGAGATTGTGAAAAGAATCCCGATCCAAAAATCCGCTTATTCGTCTGGCGCCTCGCTCTCGTCTGACGCCTCGCTCTCGTCTGGCGCATCGCTCTCGTCTGGCGTCTCCGCAGCCGCCACCAGCGCCCGTGCGCGCACCTCCGCCGGGTCGATGCGCTCGACCGGAGTATCACGGCGGATGACGTAGTGATCCAGATCGCGCGCGACGTAGGTATTGGGGAAGATCGCCCGTGCCTGGGCGATAATGTCAGCTTCGCGGTAGCGCCGCGAGACATGATTCAGGAGCAGCGTGCCGACGCCGCATTCCAGCGCCAGCGTCGCCGCCATGCCCGCCGTCAGATGCCCGTACAGCGGCGCGCTCTCGCGTTCGTCGTCCAGGAAGGTCGCCTCGATCACCAGCGTGTCGGCGCCCATCACCACCGCGCGCACATTGTCGGTGCGGGCACAATCGCCGATGTACACCAGCCGCGTGCCGCGCACCACCTCACCCAGCACGTCATCGGGCGTCACCTGCCGACCGTCCGCCAGGGTGATCGACTCGCCCGCGACCAGCCGCCCGCGTTCCGGTCCCGCCGGGATGCCCAGCGCCGCCGCCCGATCGACCAGAAACGGACGGCGATCGCGTTCCTGAAACACAAAGCCAAAATTGCCCGGACCGCGATGCGTGACCGGAAAGGCAGTGACGGTGAAGTCTTTCGACTCGAAAATCAGCCCGGCTTGCAGCTCGAACATCTCGATGGTGATCGGCAGCTTTTCATAATGCAGCACCACGTCGAACAGCAGGGTATGCACCCGATCCAGGGTGGCGCGCCCGCCGTAGATCGTGATCTCCTCGACGCTCTCCCAATGCGCGAACGTCGAGATCAGCCCACCCAGTCCCAGGATGTGGTCGAGGTGCCCGTGCGTGAGCAGGATGCGAGTGAGCTTTTTGTAGCCGATGCCGCTGCGCAGAATCTGCCGCTGTGTGCCTTCGCCGCAGTCGATCAGAAAGCGGTATTCGCCCGCCAGAATCGCGCTGGAGGTGAGTCCGCGATGGATCGACGGCGCCGACGCAGATGTACCTAGAAAGACAATCTCGAACATCACGATCCGATCATGTGAATGGGGTGGAGGGGCGCCCGATGGCGCATGGGATTGCACGCTTAAGCACGTACAAAAACGACCTGTCCGCACAGCGACTCACCACGCTCATGCTCGGCAATGGCTGTCAGAGCGCGCACCCACCCGCCGACAGTCGCCCGCTCGTGCGGGGCGAAAACGATTCCAAAGTGATCCTGATTCAATGTATGGATCATCAAAAAATCAGTGCTGATTGTCAACGATTTACAGCATCACATCAGGCGCCGAGCGCCTACGCCGTCGCGCGCAGCAGCGCCAGTTTCAGTAGGTCTCATTGTGCCACAGAAAAGCCGAACTGTTTGAAAAAAACTTTTTAATTGGGCAGCCTGATCACTCTTATTGGGTCTTCCAGTTTTTCCACCGCACTACACTATAATGAGGATATGCTTACACCGATTCTCTCCACCAAGCTGTATATACCGCCGCCACGCCCCAACGCCATCCCGCGCCCGCGCTTGATCGGACGGCTGAACGCGGGGCTGCACC
>Ga0163147_10001403_pt1 | contig 36936 bp, 33 predicted proteins | sample OliLakLV19MP6G1_FD_148597 | JGI IMG/M metagenome (GOLD analysis project Ga0163147, IMG submission 148597) | Freshwater microbial mat bacterial communities from Lake Vanda, McMurdo Dry Valleys, Antarctica- Oligotrophic Lake LV.19.MP6.G1 | ecosystem: Environmental > Aquatic > Freshwater > Lake >...
GGTGCTCGTACTGCGCGAAGCTCGACAGCTTCAGCTTCATCGACAGCCGGTTGTAGACCTTCAAGCGTTCCAGGTGGAAGTCGGCGTCGAGCAGCGGTGCCAGGCCTTCGGCCTTGCCCGCCTTGGTGGCCCACAGCAGGCTGTCGTGGAAGCTCAGCGCCGCGTCTTCGATGCGCTTCGCCATCACGAAGCGCTGGTGCTTGGGAAATTTCTTGGTGTGCTCGAGCAGCCACTCGAGCATCTCGAAGCTCTTCAGGAAGGCCGTTGCCGAATCGTACCTTTCCGCCGCAGCCGCGAACGCGAGCACGTGCAACCCGACACCGGTCGAGCTCGTCGTGCACGTCGACACCGCGACACTCCGTGACGATGCACGAACCGTCTCACCGACGCGCACCACGTCGTCGCGTGGTCACCCGGCGGTCCGACCAGGCTCGACGACCTGTGCTCGCTCTGCCGGCGCCACCACTGCTTGGTGCACGAGCATTGGCTACCGGATCGAGCGGTCGGCGGTCGGCGACCTGTCGTTCATCCGCCCCGGCGGTCCGCCCGTGCCGCTGGCGTTCCCACGACCGTCGCTGCCGCGCGAGCCGTTCGCGTACCTACGCCAGGCCCATGCGACCGGCGGCCTGGCGATCGATGCCGGCACCGCCTACCCGCGCGGCAACGGAGATCCGGTCGACTACGATCTGATCGTCCAGGGACTCGTGCTGGCGTGAGCCGGGATGCCGAGCTGCACCAAACGCAGACAGAGTTGCGTTCAGTGCCACTATTCGCAACACTGCCTGCAGATGAGAACGCGCCGCTTCTGGCTCGGCAGGATCGAGGACGCCTGGCGCAGGCGCTCGGTGCTCTGGCTGTCCGGCGTCCGTCGCGCCGGCAAGACGGTGCTCGCGCAGAGCCTGCCGCACACCGAGGTGCTCGATTGCGAGCGTCCGAGAGTACGGCGCCTGCTCGAGGATCCAGAGGGATTCCTCGCCGGGGTCGCGGATCGTCGCGTGGTTCTCGACGAGATCCATCGCCTGCCCGACCCCAGCGAGGTCCTGAAGGTCGCGGCCGACCACTTTCCCCGTGTCCGCATCCTGGCGACCGGATCGTCCACCCTCGGCGCCTCGGCGAAGTTCCGCGACACCCTGACCGGGCGCAAGACCGACCTTTGGTTGACGCCGATGAACGCCGCCGACCTGGCCGACTTCGGCAGCGGAACTGTGCGTCGTCGTCTCCGGCACGGCGGCCTGCCGCCGTTCTTCCTCGACGACGATCCGCCCGAGAACGACTTCCAGGAGTGGATGGATTCGTACTGGGCGAAGGACATCCAGGAGCTGTTCCGGATCGAGCGCCGGGCGTCCTTCCAGCGCTTCACGGAGCTGCTGCTGGCGCAGAGCGGCGGCATGTTCGAGGCGTCGAGCTTCGCCGCCCCGTGCGGGGTGAGCCGCCCGACCATCGCCAACTACCTGGCGATCCTCGAAGCGACCTTCGTGGTGCACGTCCTGCGCCCTTTCAGCACCCACCGCCAGAGCGAGATCGTCGCGGCACCGCGGGTCTACGGATTCGACACGGGCTTCGTCTGCTACCACCGCGGCGTGAGCGAGCTGCGCAACGACGACCTGGGCCCGCTCTGGGAGCACTACGTCCTGAACGAGATCCACGGCCAGCTCCAGTCACGTGCGATCCGCTACTGGCGCGACAAGCGCGGTCACGAGGTCGACTTCGTGCTCGCACGGCGCGGCCGTCCGCCGATCGCAATCGAGTGCAAGTGGTCCGCGAGGGCAGCAGACCTCGCCGGCCTGCGCGCCTTTCTCGATCGCTACCCGGGCGCAAGCGCATTCCTCGTCGCCCAGGACGTCGATCGCTCGTCACGGCGGCGCGTGGGGGACCACGAGGTGGCCGTCGTCGGGCTCACGGCACTGATCGAGCAGCTCCTGGCCTTGCCGCCGCGAACGCTCGAGCCGACACCGGCACGCTGAGCCGCCAGACGACCTGATCGTTCAGGTGCTGGCTCAGCCGTCGCCGCAGTCGACCGGCAGCTCGAGATGCTCGCGGTAGACGAAGTCGCGGTGCGCGAGCAGTGCCGGGGCGAGCGCGTCACGCACCGGACCGTCTGCGGTGTAGAGGAAGCGCAGCCCGGGCGGCATCGGGCACAGGTCCTCCGGCAGCGGCGCGAGCATCGCGGCGAAGGTCGCCCAGTAGATGTCGAGCGCGGAGAGACGGTTGCCGATCAGGAAGCGGCGCCCGGCCTGCTGCTGGCGATCGAGCAGCGCGGCCAGCATGCGCAGGATCGCGACCATGCGCCACGGCGCCACCTCGGCTGCCTCGTGGCTGTAACTGTACTTCTGCGCCATGCGCCGGACGCCGGCCGGTGCCTTGTCGCCGGCCGCTACGAGCATCGGGTGGAACAGCATCAGGCGCCGCGACCAGCCGAGACCCTGCTCGCCGATGATCTCGTGGCAGTAGCCGAGCATGCGCGCGCGCTCGTCGGCGTCGTCGGGCAGCAGCGACGGCTCGGCAGCGAGCCGCTCGGCGAGGAACAGGATCTCGAGCGACGTCGTGCGCGGCCGCTCGTCGTTCCACACCGCGACCGGCGCACTGCTCTGTCCGGTCCAGGCCGCGAGCGCGTCGTTGGCCCCGCCGCCCTCCTGCCGCACGCGCACGAACGGCACACGCTTGACGTGGAAGATCCCCTTCGCCGCTTCGCCCCAGGGGCCGGGGACACCGGTCGTGAGCACCAGCCGCAACCCGGGCATCCCCCGCGCCTCCTCGACATCGAAGAACTTCCCCATACCCCCCACCCTTCCCGCGCAGAGCAAGCGCGCGCAAGCGGTGGATGTGGTACGCCGAGCAGCGCGGAGGACCACCCATGGCGATTGGCGATCAACGCGACCTCGAGCTCGCACGCAGGAATCTCACGACCTACTTCGCGCGCGTCCTGCCCGGCGCCAGCGACATCGAGGTCGGCGACCTGTCCGCGCCCGGCATGGGCTTCTCGAACGAGACCCTGCTGGTCGACCTGTCTTACAGCCGCAACGGCGAGCGCCGCGACGAGCGACTCGTGATTCGCGTCAAGCCGCACGCGCAGGTCTTCCCCGAGTACGATCTGCGCCGCCAGTACGACGTCATGCGCATGCTCGAACCGACCGACGTGCCGGTGCCGCACATGCGCTGGTTCGAGGACGCGGCCGACACGCTCGGCGCGAGCTTCTACGTCATGGACCGCATCGACGGCGTCGTGCCGCCCGATCATCCGACGTACAACGTCGCCGGCTGCTGCGTCGACATGACGCCAGCGAGCCGGCGTGCGCTGTGCTTCGACGGGATCGACAAGCTGGCGCGCATCCACAAGCTCGACTGGCAGCAGCTCGGCTTCGACTGCCTCGCCCGCCCCGACCTCGGCGCGACGCCGCTCGCGCAGCAGCTCGAGTACTACCGCCGCTACCTCGAGTGGGGCGCCGAGGGGCGTCCGCAGCCGACGGTCGAGCCCGCGCTCGCCTGGCTGCTCGCGAACCAGCCCGCGGACGAGCCGGTCGGACTCTGCTGGGGCGACTCGCGCATCGGCAACATGATCTTCGACGGTGATCGCTGCGTCGCGGTGCTCGACTGGGAGATGGTCACGCTCGGCAATCCCGAGCAGGACCTCGGCTGGTGGCTGTTCCTCGACTGGCACCACTCGGCCGGCATCGGCGTCGAGCGGCTGGAGGGCTTTCCGTCACGCGAGGCGACGATCGCGCGCTACGCGGAGCGCACCGGACGCCCGGTGCGCCACCTGCACTACTACGAGGCCTTCGCCGCGTTGCGCTTCGCGGTGGTGATGATCCGCATCGCCACCCTGACCCGCGCCGCGGGGATGTTCACGCCCGAGGGCTTCGAGACCAACAACATCTGCACGCAGGGTCTCGCGCGCCTGCTGAATCTACCGCCGCCGAGCTGAGCGAGGAGGGGAACGAGGATGTCCGCAGCGATGGAGTCCGCGAGGTCCGCGTCCGCTGGTCCGGAGCTCGATGTGGTCGTGGTGGGTGCCGGCTTCGCTGGCCTCTACATGCTGCACCGTCTGCGCGGCCTGGGATTCTCGGCGAAGGTGATCGAGAGCGCCGACGACGTCGGCGGCACGTGGTACTGGAACCGCTACCCTGGCGCGCGCTGCGACATCGAGAGCATCGACTACTCGTACAGCTTCGACCCCGAGCTGCAGCGCGAGTGGCAGTGGTCGGAGCGCTACGCGACGCAGCCCGAGATCCTGCGCTACCTCGGCCACGTCGCCGACAAGCACGACCTGCGACGCGACATCCGGTTCTCGACGCGCGTCGAGGCCGCTCGCTGGGACGACGACGCGTCGCTCTGGCGGATTCGCACGAGCCGTGGCGACGAGATCCGCGCCCGTTTCTACGTCATGGCCACCGGGTGCCTGTCGCTGCCGAAGACCCCCGACGTCCCGGGCTACGGTCGCTTCGCGGGCGAGTCGTACTACACCGGCCGCTGGCCGCATCAGGGTGTCGACTTCTCCGGCAAGCGCGTGGCGGTCATCGGCACGGGGTCGTCCGCGGTCCAGTCGATCCCGATCATCGCCCGGCAGGCAGCCGAGCTCACGGTCTTCCAGCGCACGCCGAACTTCTCGCGACCGGCCTTCAACGGGCCGGTGACCGACGCGAAGAAGGCGGCGTTCGACACCGACCCGGCCGCGTACCGCGCCGCGGCCAGGTTGTCCGGCGCCGGCGTGCCCCTCGAGCCGGGCCTGGTGCGCGCGTTCCAGGTGTCCGAGGCGGAGCGCCTGGCGAAGTACGAGGAGGCCTACGCGTCCGGCGAGCTGCTGGCCTTTGGCGCGGCCTTCGCCGACATCCTCTCGAACCCCGAGGCCAACGCGACCGTGTGCGACTTCCTGCGCGGCAAGATCCGCTCGATCGTGCGCGATCCCGAGACGGCGGAGGCGCTGAGCCCGAAGGACCACTTCTACGGCACCAAGCGGCCGTGCATCGACACCAGCTACTTCGAGACCTTCAACCTGCCGCACGTTCGCCTGGTCGACCTGCGCAAGGACCCCATCGCGAGCATCACCGAGCAGGGCATCGACACCGCGACCCGGTCCTTCGCGTTCGACGTGATCGTGTTCGCGACCGGCTTCGACGCGATGACCGGCGCGATCGTCTCGGTCGACATCGCGGGGCGCAACGGCCTCGCACTGGCCGACAAGTGGGCCGACGGTCCGAAGACTTATCTTGGCTTGACGACGACCGGCTTCCCGAACTTCTTCGCCATCACCGGACCCGGCAGCCCGTCGGTGCTGTCGAACATGGCGGTGTCGATCGAGCAGCACGTCGAGTGGGTCGGCAGGTGCCTCGCCGACATGCGCGAGCAGCGCCTGGACGTGATCGAGCCGACGCCGACGGCCGAGACGGCCTGGGTGCAGCACGTCAACGACGGCGCCGAAATCAGCCTCTTCCCGCGCGCGAACTCCTGGTACATGGGAGCCAACGTTCCCGGCAAGCCGCGCGTGTTCCTGCCCTACATCGGCGGCGTCGATCGCTACCGCAAGACCTGCGACGAGGTGATCCGGCGCGACTACCTGGGCTTTGCCTTCGACGGCCCCGCCGGCGCGCGCTGCAACGACGGCGTCGTCTGCCGGCTGCAGCCGGACGTCGCGATGCTGCTCGACGCCCTCGCGGAGCTCGGCGTGCCGCCGATGGAGTCACTGTCGGTCGAGGATGCGCGGCGCTTCGTGATCGCGTCGGCTGCCCTGCGGCCACCCGGTCCAGAGGTCGGCGAGATCGTCGACGGTGAGCTCCCGGGCGCGGCCGGCGGGCTCGCGTATCGCCTCTACCGGCCCGCGAGCCCGGGCCCGCACGGAATCGTCGCCTACTTCCACGGCGGCGGCTGGGTGGTGGGCAGCGCCGACTCGGACGATCCGCTCTGCCGCGACCTCTGCGTCCGCTCGGGCGCGATCGTCGTTTCGGTCGACTACCGCCACGCTCCCGAGGCTCGCTTTCCCGCTGCGGTCGACGACGGCTTCGCCGCCGTGCGCTGGATCGCCGCCAACGCAGCGATGCTCGGTGGCGTGCCCGGCAAGCTCGCGGTGTGCGGCTGGAGCGCTGGCGCGAACGTCGCCGCGGTCGTCTGCCAGCTGGCACGCGATGCCGGTGGCCCCGCGATCGCCGGTCAAGTACTGCTGACCCCGGCGACCGACTGCGACTTCACGCGTGCGTCGTACGCGGAGAACGGCGACGGCTACGTGCTGACCACGGCCCTGGTGCGCTGGTTCCGGGACCACTACGCCGATCCGGCCGATCGGCGGAACCCCAAGGCGTCACCACTCCGCGCGCACAGCCTCGCCGGCCTGCCGCCCGCGCTGATCGTGACCTGCGAGTTCGACCCGCTGCGCGACGAGGGCGCGGCCTACGCCGCGGCGCTGGCGGCGGCCGGCGTCGACGCGCGCCACCTGCCCTGCCGCGGCCAGATCCACACCTCGATCCCCATGGTCGACGTGATCCTCTCGGGCGCCCCCGCACGACAGGAGATGGCCGCCGCGCTGCGACGCTTCCTCGCGGCCCCCTGATTATCGGTCGAGGAGGTCGAGCTTCTCACGCTCCTGGAACTCGCTTCGCAGCGCCTCGTAGTCAGCGCGCGACAGCCTGCGGTAGGACGTGTCCCCCCGCTGGCGCCAGTAGACCGGGGCCTCGTCGCCCAGCCGGTTCAGATCGAAGTGCAGCTTCTTCAGGTTGCGCACCAGGATCTTCTCGGTCTGCGTGTACTCGAACTCGTCGACCACGCGGACGAAGTCCGGAAACCACTTGCGGTCCATGCCGCCGCCGCTGATCTGACGCTCGCAGTAGTCGAAGAACTGCTTGGGGTCGAAGCTCGCGCCGTCGCGCAGCTTGAGCGCCGCCATGACGAGCTCGTCCGAGACCGAGCACGGCACGCCGAAGGCCGCCGCGAGCACGATGTCGGGGTGCTCCTGGATGAGCCGCGCGACCTGCAAGGCGGAGAAGTTCTCACCGTCCTTGCGGATCCAGTCGTCGGTGCGGCCGTCGAAGAACAGGAAACGCACACCGTCACGCTCCAGCATGTGGCCGAGGTCGCCGGAGTGGTAGACGCCGTCGCGGTACTTCGAGCTATTCGCCGACGGGTTGTCGAAGTAGCCCTGGAAGAGCCCGGTGTCCGCGGCGCAGCGGCAAATCTCGCCCACGGCTGCAGCGTAGTTGGTGATCTTGCCGTCGGCGTCGAGCACGGCGGGCGGGCACTCCTCGTTCTTCTCGTTCAGGATCTTGACGGCGGCGTCGGTGACCGCGCCCACCGAGCCGCGCGGATCGCCCTTCTTCCTGAAGGTGCTGATCGCGGCCTCGGTCGAGCCGTAGAGCTCGAACATGTCCTCGAGGCCGAGCCACTTCGAGAAGCGCTCGATGTCGGGTGCGGCGGCGCCGTTGCCGATTGCGTACTTGAGCCGGTTCTTCGGGTTGTTCGCGACCTCGCGCAGGATACGCGCCTCGTCGCCGCCGTACTCGCGCTCGATCGCGCCGAGCACGTAGTGCACGGGCTCGCCGACGTAGTTCCAGTAGGTCACGCCGTAGCGCAGGACGTCCGGCACGAAGGCGCTGGCGCTGAAGCGCTCGCGCAGCGAGAGCTGGCCGCAGACGTGGAACGCCGGCTGGAAGCCGAGGAACATCGCGTTCGAATGGAACAGCGGCATGCAGGCGTAGCCGACGTCGTCCGGTCCGAGCTGCAGATTCGACGACACGGCCATGCCGATCGCGAGCAGCTTCATGTGGTTGTTCAGGATGCCCTTCGGCAGCCCGGTCGTACCCGAGGTGTAGATCACCATCAGTGGATCGGTCGACTGCACGGTCACGCTCGGCGCCACGATCGAGCGCTCGATCGGGCCGATGTCGCTGGCCACGTTCTCCATCAGATCGAGGCCGGCGAGCTCGCCGTCGGGGCTGGTGCGTACGAACAGGATGTTCTCCGGCTGCACGTGCTTGAGCTGCGCGCGCACCTTCTGCACCTCGTCCTGCAGGCGCTGGTCGACGATCAGAACGCGGGCCCGCGACTGGTTGAGCACGCCGGCGAGCGTCTCGCCGCGCAGCCCCGTGTTGACGCCGAACAGGGTCAGCCCGGCGTAGCCGCACGCGCCGTAGACCGACAGCAGCTCGAGCTGGTTCTCGAGCACCATCGCGACGTAGCCCGGACGCTCCTCGTCGATGTGGCCCAGCCGGCGCAGCAGGAAGTGCGCCAGCCGCACCGACTCGTCACGGTAGCGGCGGTACGTCCACATGCGCTCGCCGTGGTGCAGGAAGGGACGGTCGGCGACTTCCGGGTGCTGGGCGCGGGCTTCGATCTGCGCGCCCAGGTCGAACGGAGCTGTGATGGAGATCGCTGCCGAGGTTGGAGCCGAGGTTGGAGCCGAGGTTGGAGCCGAGGTTGGAGCCATAGACCGGCGACCATAGCCCATGTCCCCGCGTGCGACCAAGGCCCGCTTCAACCGAAAATGACCGGTAACCGCCGCGGCGCGCGGAAGCTGAGGCCGATGATGTGGACGTCCTCTTCCGCCGGATCGAGCCGCGGCTCCGGCAGCCGGTCGAGCAGCGCGTTCAGGACCACGGTGGTCTCCATGCGCGCCAGGTGCATGCCGATGCAGGTGTGGGCGCCGAAGGCGAACGCCATGTCTCGCGCGTCGCCGAGCGTGCGATGCCGGTCAGCGGCGACTCCCAGCGCAGGCCTGGTCGTCCTTCGCGGTCATGATCCACGGCACGGCTTGCAATGAGACCGGCGGGGATGCACTGCAGGGGCATGGCTGAGCAGGTATTGCAGATCACCAAGCAGGACGGCGTCACCACGCTCACCCTCGACCGCCCGCAGGCGATGAACGCGCTGTCGCGCGAGCTGCGGCGCGCGCTGATCAAGGCGTTCGCCGACCTCGCCGGCGACGCCGACACGCGCGTCGTGATCCTCACCGGCGCCGGACGCGCCTTCTGCGCGGGCCTCGACCTGAAGGAGCTCGGCGGCGAGAGCGGCGGCAACGCGAAGAACGAGACCGAGGCCGCGATCTCGGGGGGCGAGCTGGTGCAAGCCATGAGCCGGCTCGAGCAGCCGATCATCGGCGCGATCAACGGCTTCGCGATCACCGGCGGCTTCGAGCTGGCGCTCGCCTGCGACCTGCTGATCGCGTCCACCGAGGCACGCTTCGCCGACACGCACGCGCGCGTCGGCATCATGCCCGGCTGGGGCCTCAGCCAGAAGCTGTCGCGCGCGATCGGCATCTACCGCGCCAAGGAGCTGTCGCTCACCGGCAACTACCTGAGCGCCGAGCTCGCCGGGGCATGGGGGCTGGTGAGCCGCGTAGTTGCACCGGCCGAGCTGCTGCCGACCTGCCAGGCGCTGGCGCGCGACATGCTGTCGTGCGACCCGGTCGTGCTGCGCTCCTACAAGAAGGTCATCGACGACGGCTTCGCGGCGACCTTCGCGGACGGCATGCGGATCGAGGCCGAGGCGTCGCGCAAGCATGCGAGCGCGGTCACGCCCGACGCGATCGCCAAGCGCCGCGCCGGCGTGCAGGAGCGCGGGCGCGCCCAGTCGCGCGGCGGCGGCAGCGGTGGCGGCTGAAGAGGAGATCCTCGTCCCGCAGGAGGCCGCGGCGTTCGGCGATGCTGCGCGACACGCGGTCTACGAGGTGATCCGTACCCGGCGCGACATCCGCCACTTCGCGCCGGACGGCGCGGTCGCGGCCGACGTCCTCGAGCGCATCCTCGATGCCGCGCACCACGCGCCGAGCGTCGGCTTCTCACAGCCGTGGGGTTTCGTCCTGGTGCGCGACCTCGAGCAGCGCACCCGCATCCGCGAGAGCTTTCTGCGCTGCCGCGCGCGCGAGGCCGAGCGCTTTCCGCCGGCGCGCCGCGCGCAGTATCTGGCCCTGCAGCTCGAGGGGATCGTCGACGCCGCGCTGAACGTCTGCGTCACGGTGGACCTGCGCCCGGCGGACGAGGCCGTGCTCGGCGCGACCGCGCAGCCCGACGCGGTGCGCTTCAGCGCCTGCTGCGCGGTGCAGAACCTCTGGCTCGCAGCGCGCGCCGAGGGCATCGGCGTCGGCTGGGTGAGCATCGTCGAGCCGGCGGTGCTGCGCACCGAGTTGGCGCTGCCGGCCGGCGTCGAGCCGATCGCCTACCTCTGCATGGGCCACCCGATCGCGTTCCGCTCGCAGCCGATGCTCGAGGAGGTCGGCTGGCGGCCACGGCGCGCGCTCGCCGACGTCGTGCACGAGGGGCGCTGGCAGCAAACGACCGACCTCGTCGAGCAGCCCACCTCGCGGCGCTGAGCCGGCGCCGTCCGGCACGGGTCAGCTTGATATACGCGAATGATCTGAAGCGCGCGCCGCCAGTCGAAAACCCCCGCGAATCATGGGTTTTGTCGCGACCGCGCGTTCGGCACCGCAGTTGCTTTGTCTCCAATCAGTCCAACAACGCCCCACGGGGCAAAGGAGAAAGAAGATGACTACCGCATTCGCAAGCAAGGGACGCAGCCTGATCATGGGACTCGCGCTCGCGGTCGGCCTCGCGGGCCTGCCTGCGGCTGCAGACGCCGGCGTCCGCGCCAAGTCGGGCTCGGGTGGCCGCGTCCTGACGATCGTCGGCGATGGGGGTGCCAATGAAGTCGCCGTGACCCTCGACGTCGTCGCCGAGGCGATCGCGGTGTCGGCCGGTCAGGTGCCGATCGCGAGCTTCCCGGCGCGCGGGGTGGAATCCGTCCGCGTCCGTCTCGCTGGCGGCGCCGACACGCTGAGCGTCGCTCTCACCTCCGGTGGCCGGCTCGGCGTCGTGAAGGTGGACGTCAATCTCGGTGGCGGCGACGACTTCGCGTTCCTCGGCGTGGATCCCGCGGTGGTCCTCGAGGTGTCGGGCGGTGCGGGTGACGACACGGTGAGCGGATACAGGAGCGGCGAAGGGTATCGCTCGGTCGAGCACGTCTTCCAGTCGACCGCCCAGATCAACAACGGCGGCGGTCTGGGCTTCCGCTGCAGCGGCGGTACCTGCACCTGCGACAAGTCCATCGAGAACGACTGCGAGGACATGAGCGGCGTCTGCACCGACGCCTCGATCGACGCGCTGATCGGCTGCATCCAGGGCTGGCTGACGACCCACTGCACGTGCACCAAGGCGCTCGTCGTGACCAATCCGGGCACTATCTTCCTGCCACCGGGCGGCGGAGTGTTGGAACGATGAGGTGACGCAACGCCACCTCGGCGCTCACCGGGCCCGCTCGAGCAACGCATCCTGCTCGAGCGGGCCCGAGCGCGTTTTGCGCTTACGCGAGCAGCGCCTCACACGCGCGCGGCGAGCGCAATGCGCGTCCCGTTCGGACGGCGCCAGACGGTTCGGAACTCGCCGTCGAAAGCACGCCTCGACGAGCACCGCCTCCGACACCACGAGCGGGCGCTGCTCGCGACCGAGCGCTGCGGCCAGAAAGCGCAGCAGCGGATCCCACTCGTAGAGCACGCGCAGCGCGTGCGCGGGCGGGAACATGTCGTGGGCGATCGCGGCGAGCGACGACCTGCCGAGGTGACGGCGCGGATGGCTCTCGGGCAAGCTCGGGTCGGCAACGTCGAGGTAGATCGTGATCGGCCCCGCGGCGTGGTGCGCGAGCGGAACCAGCGTGTCGTTCTCGCGAACCATGCGCTCGGTCGCGACCGGCGTGAGAGACCCCGGTAGCTCGCACGCCCCGCTCGCGGCGAGCAGCGTACGCGTCCAGGTCGATCAGCCGATCGGGTTCGACCGGCTCCGGGATGGTGGCAGCCATCGACCTCGTCATAACCGCTCGCGGGGTCTGCTAGAAGCGGCAAGTGAGCACGGACAGTGAATCCCGGCCGGCGCTGGATGCGGATCGTCATCCGGACGATCGCCTCGAGCGGACGTTGTCGCTCACCGACGCGACCTTGCTCGTGGTCTCGTCGGTGATCGGGGTCGGCATCTTTCTCACCCCCGGCGTGGTCGCGAGCAGCCTGCCGGTGGGCAGCCTCTTCCTGTTCGCGTGGGCGCTCGGCGGCCTGCTGTCGCTGGCCGGGGCGCTGGCCAACGCCGAGCTCGGGGCGATGTATCCGCACGCCGGCGGTGACTACGTCTACCTGCGCGAGGCCTACCATCCGACGGCGGGCTTCCTGGTCGGCTGGCTGTCGTTCTTCGTCATCTACGCCGGCACGGTCGCGACGCTGGCGATGGGCTTCGCCGAGGGGCTCGCGCACTACGTGACGCTCGACGGCACCGGCAAGATCGTCGTGGCGGTCGCGATCACGGCCGTGACGTCGTTGATCAACTACGTCGGGGTGCGGCCGGGTGCGCTGGTGAACAACCTCAGCGCGGCGCTCAAGGTCGCGACGCTCGCCGGGCTCGGCGTCGCGGGCTGGTTCTTCGCGCCGATCGCGCCCGCGGCGCTGACCGCGACGGCAGTCGAGTCCCTTCCCGCCGGCGGGGCGACGCTGGCAGGCTTCGGCCTCGCGCTGTCGCCCATCCTGTTCAGCTACCTCGGCTGGAACGCGTCGGTCTACGTGGCCAGCGAGATCCGCGACCCGCAGCGCAACCTGCCGCGCTCGCTGTTCATCGGGCTCGGCGTCTGCACGGCGCTCTACCTGCTGCTCAACGCGCTCTACCTGCACGCGCTGCCGATGGCGGTGCTGGCCGGCGAGCCCCGCGCGGGCGAGGCCGCGGCGCTGTCGCTGTTCGGGCCGCTCGGCGGCTCGATCGTCGCAGCGCTGATCCTGCTGTCGGTGCTCGGCTGCTTGAACGCGACCATCCTGGTCGGACCGCGCATCGCGTACGCGATGGCGCTCGACGGCATGTTCTTCGCCGGCGCCGAGCGCGTGCACGAGCGCTTTCGCACGCCGCACGTCGCGATCGTCGTCCAGGGCGCAACCGCGATCGCGCTGATCCTGGTGCTGCAGCGCTTCCCGAGCATCCTCGACTACACGACGTTCGCGATCGTCGTCGCGACCATCGCCGACGTGAGCGCGCTGTACGCCTTGCGCGCGCGCAAGCCGCACCTGCCCCGGCCGTATCGCGCGTGGGGCTATCCGGTCGTACCCGCGCTCTATCTGATCGCGAACGCGGCGATCGCGCTCGCCATGCTCCGGGGACGCCCGCTCGAGTGCGCGATCGCGCTGCTGGTCACCGCGAGCGGCCTTCCGTTCCGCGCCGCTTTCGCGCGGCGCGCGCGTCCGACTCGCGCGCCAGCGCGCTGAGGCACTCGCGGCGCTCGGCCGGGATGCGCCGCGGCCGGCTGCACGATGCCCATGGCGTCCGTCTCGTAGAACGGCACGCGATGCTGGACGGTGGCGCTGCCGCCTGTCATTGCAGCGCCGGCGTTCCACCGCCGCGCAGCATGAAGTAGATGACGACGCCGGTCACCGAGACGTAGAGCCAGATCGGCAGCGCGATCCGGGTCAGCTTGCGATGGCGCACGAACTGCCGCTTCCAGGCGAAGTAGAAAGCGCTCAGAGCCATCGGCACGACCGCCATCGAGAGCAGCACGTGGCTGATCAGGATCGTGAAGTAGACGATCCGCAGCGTGCCTTCGCCCTGGTACTTGGTGTCGCCATGCACGTAGTGGTACGTCAAGTAGCTGACCAGGAACAGCGCCGACGCTGCGAAGGCCGCGACCATCAGGCGCTTGTGGACCCGTACCGCGCGGCGCTTGATGGCCACCCAGCCCGCGGCCAGAAAGACGGTGGCGAGCGAGTTCAGCGCCGCGTTCACGCCCGGCAGGAAGCGAAGATCGATCTCCCCCGACGGCCCCGCGCGGCGGACCAGCAGGATGTACGCGATGAACGCGAGCGCCAGCGAGGAGACGATCGCGTTGAAGACGAAGAACTGCCGGTCGGTGGTCTCGTCGATCAGCGGGTATCGGGCCTGCGCCATGGCAGGCCCATACCAGACCGGCAAGCGGCCGTCAGAGGCCCCAGTGCCGCCGGACGTAGGCGTCGAGCTGTGCTGCGAGCTCGTGGATCCGCGCGACCATCCCGTCCGCACCCTGGAGCCCGCCGGCGCGCGCCTCGAACTCGAGCTTCTCGCACTCGGCGCCCATCGCACGGGCCCCGATCGTCCAGCAGCAGCCCTTCAAGCTGTGCGCGGCCAGATGCACCTGCGTCGGGTCGCTGGCCGCAACCGCTCCGGACAGCGCCGCGAGCATCCCTCCCGAGCTGTCCAGGAACTCGGCCAGGAGCTCCTTCTCGAAGGAGACGTCGCCCAGGCAGGACCGCTCGAGGTCGGCATGATCGAGCGGCGTCGAGACTTCGGGATCGTTCATGTGGTGCCCTACCGCCCCATCTTCGGTCGATCGCAGGAACGACATGAGCGGCGATGCCTGCCCGCCACCCGGCTGCCCGTGCCTAAAGATTGCGCGGCGGGTTGCCGACAGTTCGTCGAGGAGACCAGTGGAGGGACCATGGGCTCGGTTGCCACGCGTGTCCGCCGGCTGATCGACGGCGGGATCGTCTCCGATTCGCCGCTCGCGGACCAGCATCAGCTTCGCCGTCTGCGCACCGTGCGCGGCTGCCTGCTGAGTCTGTCAGCCGCATCCCCGTTCACCGTGGCGCTGTTCGTCAGCCTCGGCGCCTGGCCGCTCGCCGCGGTGGTGGTGCTCTCGACGGTGCTGTCGCTGGCTTCGCTGCGGGCGATGCAACGCGGCGCCGCGATCGGCTCCGTCACGCACCTGAACATCTTGCTCGGCGTGCTGACGTTCGTGGTCCTGCAGGCCTCGCTGGGCGGCATCGAGGCGCCCGGCCAGAGCTGGGTGTTCGTGCCCGCCATGTACGCCGGCCTGGTCCTCGGCGTGGGCAGCGCGATCGTCTACACCGCCGTCGGGCTCCTCCAGACCTTGGGGTTCGGGCTGCTCGCCGTTTCCGGCGTGCAGCTGCAGTCGATCCTCCCGCCCGGCGCGGAGGCGGCGTTCGCGGTCGCCGCCCAGCTCCTGTTCGGCGGCGTGGCGCTGGCGTTCGTCTGGTCGTTCCTCAGTGCGCAATGGCAAGCAGAAGATTCCTTGCGACAGACCAATCGCGAGCTCGAGCGCTCGCGCGACCAGGCCGAGGCGGCGGTACGTGCCAAGAGCACGTTCCTCGCGACCATGAGCCACGAGATCCGCACCCCGATGAACGCCGTGATCGGCATGACCGGGCTGCTGCTCGACTCGCCGCTCGACCGCGAGCAGCGCGAGCTGGTCGACACCGTGCGCACCAGTGGCGACTCGCTGCTCACGATCATCAACGACATCCTCGACTTCTCGAAGATCGAGTCCGGGCACATGGAGCTCGAGCGGCAGCCGTTCGAGCTCCGCGTCTGCATCGAGGAAGCGCTCGATCTGTTCGGACCGCAGGTGGCGCGCAAGGGCGTCGAGCTCGCGTACGCCTACCAGGACGACGTTCCCGAGGCGGTCGTGGGCGACGTGACGCGGCTCCGGCAGGTGCTGGTGAACCTGGTCGGCAATGCGCTCAAGTTCACCGAGGCGGGCGAGGTGATCATCAACGCCTCCGCCTCCACACTCGCGGGCGAAGAGGATCTGCACGAGCTCCACTTCGCCGTGCAGGACTCGGGAATCGGCATCCCGCCCGACCTCGCGGGGCGGCTCTTCCGCTCGTTCACGCAGCTCGATGCGTCGACGACGCGTCGCTACGGCGGCACCGGGCTCGGTCTCGCGATCTCGAAGCGGCTGGTCGAGCTGATGGGCGGGCGCATGTGGGTCGAGAGCAAGGTCGGCGAAGGATCGACCTTCCACTTCACGATCCACGTGGCCCGGGCTGCGGCGCTGCCGGGGTCGAACGGCGAGGACATGATCGCGGCGCTGCGCTCCCGGCGGGCGCTCGTGGTCGACGACAACGAGACCAACCGCTGGATCCTGTCCCGGCAGCTCAGCAACTGGGGCATGGAGGTGCGCGCGGTGGCGTCGGGCGCCAAGGCGCTCGAGCTGGTGCGCGGTGGCGAGGCGTTCGACGTCGGCGTGGTCGACCTGGTGATGCCCGACATGGACGGCATCATGGTCGCGCAGGAGATCGGGCGGCTCCGTGCGGGCGCCCTGCCGCTCGTCCTGCTGAGCTCGGCAGACGCCGCCGAGGCAAGCTCGATCGCTGCCAGCCAGCAGTTGAGCCCGTGCCTCTTCGCGAGCATCTTGCCCAAGCCCGCACGCGCGGCCCAGCTCCAGGCGGCGCTGCACGCCGCACTGTGCGGAAGCGCGCGCGAGCTGCCGTCCCGGGCCGCGCACACGGCGCTCGACGGCGGGCTCGCGAGCCGGCTACCGATGCGCATCCTGATCGCCGAGGACAATGGCATCAACCAGAAGGTGATGCTGAAGCTGCTCGCGCGCGGCGGCTACCTGGCCGACGTCGTGGCCAACGGTCTCGAGGTCCTCGAAGCGCTCGAGCGCGCCCCCTACGATCTCGTCCTGATGGACGTGCAGATGCCCGAGATGGACGGCCTCGAGGCGACGCGCCGCCTGCGTACGCGCGCGGCTGGGGGGCGGGGCCCCTACATCGTCGCGTTGACCGCGAACGCGATGCGCGAGGATCGCGACGAATGTCTGGCGGCCGGCATGGACGACTATCTGAGCAAGCCCGTCCGGCCCGAGCTGCTGTTCGCGGCGCTCGAGCGCTGCGGCGCGAGCCTCGGCCTCACGCGCGACGACGCCGAGATGAGGAGCGCCGCGGCGGTCGCGGGCTGAGGCGTTCTCGCGACGATCGCGGCGGGCGTCGTTTTGATCTTGCCTCGAGCATGGCCGCGCTGCTAGCGCTGAAGGCATGGTGACGCTCAAGTCGGCGCTGCTCGCAGGCCTGCTGCTCGCGCTCGCGCACCCTGCCGGCGCCAGGTCGCTCGACGTCAGCCTCGACGACCGCGTCGATCCCGTGCCCGCCGGCGAGGAGGTGGTCTACGAGATCAGCCTCGACGTGACCTCCAGCGGCCCCGCTCCGGGCGTCCTGGTCGCGCTCCAGCTGCCGCCGGGAACGACGTTCGTCTCGGCCGTCCGCCAGCCCGACTATGCGCCCCTCTCGGGCGACGTCGTCGGCGACGAGGTCCGCTTCGACCTCGGCGAGGAGCCGTCCTGCAACGGCAAGGATCTGCCCGCGTGCGCCGACATCTGGGCGCTGGTGCGGGTCGACGCGTCGGTCGATGCCGGCACCGTGCTGCAAGCCACCGCGGTCGCGACCTCGACCAACCCGGCGGACTTCCCATCCGATCAGCACACCGTCTACACCTCGGTCGGCTCGCTCGCGATCCGCAAGGGGCGGGTCAACTTCAGCGCCACGCCGGGGCGCGACCGGATCATCGCCGCAGCGGACGTCGGGCGTGTCGGCTGGCCGTCGCCGACCGATCCGCTGCCGCCGACGCTCGACTTCAGTGGCGGCATTCGCGTCATGCTCGGTGAGGCGGGCGAGGCCCCGGTCGTCGACGTCACCGTGCCCGGCAACGCGTTCCGGTGCAGCGGCAGCGCGAGCCAGCGCTGCAGGCTTGCCGATCCGAAGCTCTGGCGCCCGCTCGGACTCGACCGCCTGAACATCTTCCTGCCGCTGACCTTCGCGCAGCGCAACAACGCGAGCGTGCTCGTGCAGTCGTACAACCTCACGCTGCCAGCGGACATCGGGCCCGCGATGGAGCTCACGATCGAGGCCGGCGGCGAAACGTACACCGACGCAGCATTGCACCAGGCGACCGGGCGCCGCCTCGTCTACACCCACACCCAGGCAAAGCCGTAGCCCGCGGACGTACGGGATCGTGCGTGACGCCTGGCGCGACCATAGCACCGATCCCGCGGCCTGGGCGCGCGAGCTCGGCGTGTCGCGCGAGGCGATCGACGTCTACCTCGCGAGCGACGTCATCGACCTGCACGTCGACTCGTTCATCTGGACGCGGGTGTTCGGCTACGACCTGCGCCGCCGGCACGGGCACGGCCTGACCGGAGCGCGCTTCTACTCCCAGGTCGACTTCCCGCGCGTGCGCGAGGCCGCGCTGAGCGGCGCGATCTGGGTGATCACCACGCACCCGCTGCGCAGTGCCGCGCAGCGGCCCGACGTCTTGCTCGAGAACGTCCGCCGCCTGCAGGGCATCTTCGAGAGCGTACCCGAGGACTTCGCGGTGGTGCGCAACGTCGCCGAGTACCGGCGCGCGCGCGCCGCGGGCAAGCACGCGGCCTTCATCGGCATCCAGGGTGGCAACGCGCTCGATCGCGATCCCGGCGCGCTCGACCTGATCCCGGACGATCTCGTCGTGCGCGTGACGCTGGTCCACCTGAGCAACTCCGCGCTCGGCGTCACCAGCGCGCCGACTCGCCTGCGGCGCGGCGAAGGGCTCACCGAGCGCGGCCGCGACTACGTGCGGCGGCTGAACGAGAAGCGCATCCTGCTCGACCTCGCACACATCAACCGCGAGGGCTTCTTCGACGCGCTCGCGGTGCACGATCGCACGCAGCCGTTTCTCGTCACGCACACCGGTGTTGCCGGCGTGCACCGCCACTGGCGCAACCTCGACGACGAGCAGCTCCGTGCGGTCGCGGATTCTGGCGGCACGATCGGCGTCATGTACCACGCGCCGTTTCTCGGCGATCCGTGGGCAGGCGGGCGCGCGGAGACCATCGTGCGCCACCTCGCGCACATCGTCGACACGGTCGGCGAGGATCACGCGTCGCTCGGCAGCGACTGGGATGGCGCGATCAACCCGCCGCGCGACATGCCGACGGTGCTCGAGCTGCCGCGCCTGGTCGATCTGATGCTGCAGCGCGGCTGGGGTGCGGAGCGCATCCGGAAGATCCTGGGCGCGAACTTTCTGCGCGTCGTCGAGGCAGTACGCGGCTGACGCGCTCGCCATGCTGCGCGAGCATGATCCAGGGCGGCGCTGGTGACAGGGCCAGACACCTCGTGTAGCCTCCCGGTGATGGGAATCGTTCATGCCGACATCGATCTGTTGAGCGGCCCCGACGTGATCGCGGCACGCGAAGGCCGACTCGCGGAAGACCAGATCCGCAGGGTGCACGTGGAGTCGGTGGTCGACACCAGCGCCTTCATGCTGTCGATCAACGAGCCCATCCGCGCCGAGCTCGGGCTGCCCACCGTCGAGCAGGCTCTGGTGCGGCTCGCCGACGGCTCGCGCATCACCGTGGACGTCGTCGGACCGGTCGAGCTGCGCTTCGCCAACCGTCGCGTCAACCTGGATGCGGTGGTGATGCCGGGCAACGCCGAGGTCCTGCTCGGCGCCAACGCGCTCGAGCACATGGACGTGCTGGTCGACCCGCTACGCCAGCGGCTGATCGTGAATCCGGCCCACCCCGACCGGCCGGAGTTTCGCATGGTCGGCATGCGGCCGAACCCCGTGCATCCCGACGTCTTCAGCGACATGTCCTGATCTCCTCGGGGCAATTGCTGGCAGCCGACCGCTATAGTGCTCACCACGAGCGTCGCACGAATCGGGGTGCCTCGGGCGTGCCCGTCGGCTAGACTGGAGGACTCGATTCCCGCGCCCCGGCGCGTCCTGGCTACGAGGAACCGCAGTTGGCCGACACCCATACCCAGACCGCCCTCGAGGACCTCCTCCGCCGCCGCATCCTGATCCTGGACGGCGCCATGGGCACCATGGTGCAGCGCTACAAGCTCGAGGAGGCCGACTTCCGCGCCGACATCCTGAAGGACCACCCCAAGGACCAGAAGGGCAACAACGACGTCCTGGTCCTCACCCGTCCGGACGTGATCGGCGAGATCCACCGCGCCTACCTCGACGCCGGCGCCGACATCATCGAGACCAGCACCTTCAGCTCGAACGTGATCGCGCAGGCCGACTACGGTCTCGAGCACCTGATCTACGATCTGAACTTCCACGGCGCGCGCATCGCCAAGGAAGCCGCGCGCGAGTTCAGCGAGCGCGATCCGTCGCGGCCGCGCTTCGTCGCCGGCTCGATGGGCCCGACCAACCGCACCCTGTCGATCTCGCCCGACGTCAGCGACGCCTCGTTCCGCGCCACCGACTTCGACACCATGAAGAATGCGTTCGCCGACCAGGTGCGCGCCCTGCTCGACGGCGGCGTCGACCTGCTGCTGCCCGAGACCAGCATCGACACGCTCAACATGAAGGCCACGATCTACGCGATCGAGGAGGTCTTCGCCGAGCGCGGCGTGCGCATCCCGGTGGTCCTGTCGTGCACCATCACCGATCGCAGCGGGCGCACGCTGTCCGGGCAGACCATCGAAGCGTTCTGGTACTCGGTCGAGCACGCGAAGCCGCTCGCGGTCGGGCTCAACTGCGCGCTCGGCGCAGCCGAGATGCGGCCGTACATCGAGACCCTTGCCACCGTCGCGCCGGCCTTCATCTCGCTCTACCCGAACGCGGGCCTGCCCAACGCCTTCGGCGAGTACGACGAGCTGCCCGAGCAGACGGCGCAGGTGCTGCGCGAGTTCGGCGAGAACGGCTGGCTGAACATCGTCGGCGGCTGCTGCGGCACCACGCCCGATCACATCCGCGCGATCGCGAAGGTGGTCGAGGGACTGGCGCCGCACGTCCCCGTCGAGTCGAACGGCCTGTCGCACTTCAGCGGGCTCGAGCCGTTCACCATCCGGCCCGAGACCGGCTTCGTCATGATCGGCGAGCGCACCAACGTCACCGGCTCGAAGAAGTTCGCGCGTCTGATCAAGAGCAGCGACCACGAGAGCGCGCTCGCGGTCGCGCTCGACCAGGTGCGCGGCGGCGCCAACCTGCTCGACGTCAACATGGACGAGGGCATGCTCGACTCCGAGCAGGAGATGGCGTCCTTCCTGAAGCTGGTCGCGACCGAGCCCGAGATCGCGCGCGTGCCGATCATGGTCGACAGCTCGAAATGGTCGGTCATCGAGTCCGGCCTCAAGTGGGTTCAGGGCAAGGGTATCGTCAACTCGATCAGCCTGAAGGAGGGCGAAGAGGCGTTCCGCGAGCACGCCCGCAAGGTGCGTCGCTACGGCGCCGGCGTCGTCGTCATGGCCTTCGACGAGGAAGGCCAGGCGACCAGCGTCGAGCGCAAGGTCGCGATCTGCCAGCGCGCCTACCGCATCCTGACCGACGAGGTCGGCTTCGCACCCGAGGACATCGTCTTCGATCCCAACATCCTCGCGATCGCGACCGGCATCGAGGAGCACGACGACTACGCGATCTCGTTCATCGAGGCGACGCGCCAGATCAAGCGCCTCTGCCCCGGCGTGCACATCAGCGGCGGCGTCTCGAACCTGTCGTTCTCGTTCCGCGGCAACGACATCGTGCGCGAGGCGATGCACGCGGCGTTCCTCTACCACGCGGTACGCGCCGGAATGGACATGGGCATCGTCAATGCGGGCCAGCTCGCGGTGTACGAGGACATCCCCAAGGACCTGCTCGAGCACGTCGAGGACGTGATCCTGAACCGCCGCCCGGACGCGACCGAGCGCTTGGTCACGCTGGCCGAGACCGTGCGGGGCAAGGGGCAAGCACGGGAAGAGGATCTCGCGTGGCGCGACGCGACCGTCGAGCAGCGCCTGTCACACGCGCTGGTCAAGGGGCTGGTCGACTTCATCGACGCCGACGTCGAAGAGGCACGGCAGAAGTTCGCCAGGCCGCTGGAGGTGATCGAAGGGCCGCTGATGGACGGCATGCGCATCGTCGGCGACCTGTTCGGCGCCGGCAAGATGTTCCTGCCGCAGGTCGTCAAGAGCGCGCGCGTCATGAAGAAGGCGGTTGCCTACCTCATGCCGTACATGGAGGCGGAGAAGAAGCTCCGTGCCGACGCCGGTGAGGTGATCAAGGCGCAGGGCAAGATCCTGCTCGCGACCGTCAAGGGCGACGTGCACGACATCGGCAAGAACATCGTCGGCGTCGTGCTCTCGTGCAACAACTACGAGATCATCGACCTCGGCGTGATGGTGCCGTGCGAGAAGATCCTCACCACCGCGCGCGAGCAGGGCGTCAGCATCATCGGCCTGTCCGGTCTCATCACGCCGTCGCTCGACGAGATGGTGCACGTCGCGAAGGAGATGGAGCGCCAGAAGTTCGCCGTACCGCTGCTGATCGGCGGTGCCACGACCAGCCGGCAGCACACCGCGGTCAAGATCGCGCCCGGCTACCACGAGTCCACGGTGCACGTACTCGACGCGTCGCGCGCGGTCGGCGTCGTGTCGTCGCTGCTCGACGGTGGCCGGAAGACCGTCTTCGACGAGAAGAACCGCAAGGAGCAAGACGAGCTGCGCGAGCTCTACGCGCAGCGCCAGAGCCGTCCGCTGCTGCCGTACGAGCAGGCGCTGAAACAGCGCCTGAAGATCGAATGGCGGCCGGAGGACGTGGCGCGGCCGTCGTTCAACGGCCGTCGCGTGCTCGACGACTTCCCGCTCGGCGAGCTCGTGCCGCACATCGACTGGACGTTCCTGTTCCACGCCTGGGAGCTGCGCGGCAAGTATCCCGAGATCCTGCAGCACCCCGAGATGGGCGAAGCCGCGCGCGACCTGTTCACCCAGGCGCAGGCACTGCTGAAGCGCATCATCGACGAGCGTCTGCTCGAGGCGCGCGGCGTCTACGCGTTCTGGCCCGCCAACTCCGACGGCGACGACGTCGTGCTGTGGACCGACGACACGCGCAAGCGCGAGCTCGCGCGCTTCAGCATGCTGCGCCAGCAGGAGACCAAGTTCGACGGCCAGAAGGTCTACCGCTCGCTCGCCGACTACGTGGCGCCGATCGACAGCGGCCTGCCCGATTTCGTCGGCGGCTTCGCGGTGACCGCCGGCATCGGCGCAGGTGAGGTCGTCGGCGCGTACGAGGCGGCGCACGACGACTACAGCGCGATCATGGTGAAGGCGCTGGCGGATCGCCTCGCCGAGGCGTTCGCCGAGTGTCTGCACGCGAAGGCGCGCCGCGACTGGGGCTACGGTGCCGGCGAGACGCTATCGAGCGAGGACCTGATCGCCGAGAAGTATCGCGGCATCCGGCCCGCGTTCGGCTACCCCGCGTGTCCGGAGCACTCGGAGAAGACCAAGCTGTTCGAGCTGCTCGATGCGCCGGCACAGGGCATCACGCTGACCGAGTCGTTCGCGATGCTGCCCGCGGCGTCGGTGAGCGGGATCTACCTCGCGCACCCGGAGGCTCGCTACTTCGCGCTGGGACGGGTCAACGTGGATCAGGTCGAGGTGTACGCGCGCAGGAAGGGTGTCTCGGTCAAGCAGGCGGAGCGCTGGCTGTCGCCGAACCTGGCGTACGATCCGGACTGAGCAGGGCGCGCCCTGGCCGTCGCCGTCGTGCGATTTTCGCCGGACCCATGTGCACAGTGGCGGACTGCGATCCGCGGTGGCGGACAGCAAACGGCGCACCGATCCAGGGTGAGCACTTCACCCTGGCGGCCCCGGCGATCATCGAGTTGAACCTGCGCGGCCCGGACGCTGCGGCGTAGCCGAGCGGCTCTCGCTCAGCGCACGGGCACGTCGAAGCCGTACTGCAACGCCAGCCTCTTCAGCCCACGCACGTCGGCCAGCACCGCCTCGTCGACGGCGCAGGACTCGCCGAAGGGTCCCTGCGGCACCACGAAACGCGGTGTCGAGAAGTCTTTCGGGCGGCTGAAGTCGAGCGCGTGCGCGATGTTGTTGGCGGTCGCGTCGCGCACCGTCAACGGAGCGAGCCCCCAGCGCCACTCGATCATCGACAGGATCGAGGTGTGGTCGTAGTCCCTGTGGCCGACGAAGCCGCGCCGCGCGAGCGGCGATGCGATCAAGGTCGGCGTGCGGAAGCCGAGACGGCCGTCGTTGCCGATGACCGGGTCGTAGTCCGTCAGCGGCGCCAGCGGCGGCGCCACGTGGTCATAGAAGCCGCCCCACTCGTCGTAGTTGATGATGAAGACGGTGTTCTCCCAGTTCGGGCTCGAGATCAGCGCCTCGTAGACCTGGTTCACGATGATCTGCCCGTTGCGGATGTCGGCGAACGGATGGTCGTCGTTCGAGGTGCCGAGCTCCGCATTGATGAAGTGCGGGTCGACGAACGTCACGTTCGCGAGCCGGCCCGCGGCGGCGTCCTCGAAGAACTTCTCGTAGAGGTACGAGATCGGCAGGAAGCGCGAGCCGAACAGCGCCGTCACCGGCAGGTCGTTGTAGTAGTAGGCGCCGCTCAGACCGGCTGCGGCGAGCCGCTCCCAGATCGCCGGCATCGTCGACACCTCGAGCGAGTTGCGGATGCGATCGCTCTGGCCCGCGTGCATGTACAGGCGGTTCGGGAAGGTCGAGCTCATGATCGAGCAGAAGTAGCGGTCGAGCGTGGTCCAGGCCGGGACGGCGCCACCGTAGAACGCGAGATCTGCCTGCGTGTAGTAGCCGATCGGGAAGCGGTCGTTGGTCGACGCCTGCAGCCAGCCGTCGTTCGCACCGTCGGCGAACTGGATCCGCCCGCCACGATACCCGTGGTCGGGATCGCCGTACTGGCAGCCCTGCCACTCCGGTGCCAGGCGGTAGGTCTGCTCGAGGTTGCCCTGCTTGTCGACGTACTCGAGGCCCGACTGGATGCCGTCGGCACCCGGCACCCAGCCCAGGAAGTGGTCGAACGAGCGGTTCTCCATCATCAGAACGACGACGTGCTCGATCCCGGAGCGCGCAGGGTCGGGCAGCGGCTCGTTCTCGGGATCGCCGCTCGACGCGTCGCTGCAGCCGCCCAGCGCCAGCGCGCCGGTCGCGGCGGCCAGGCCGGCCAGGAACTCGCGGCGCGACATCTCGGCCGCCTCGATCTGCTCTCGGATTCTCTTCTTGCTCACCGGCATTCCCTCCGCGTCGACCGACCGGGCCGGATCTTCGACTGCCCCCGGCCGATACGCAAGCGGCGGCGTGTGACGATTCGCCAACAGCGGCAGACGGCGGCGATCCCACGCCCGTCGACCTTCGCTTGCGATGGTCAGTCCGGTCCGGTTCATCTGACGAGCACGGCCATGGAGGGAGAACCGAGCACCCTGATCCTCGCCGCCGAGCGGCCGGTCACCCGCACCGGCGGCGTGACGCACTCGCGCGGTGTCATCTGGTCGCTCGCCTGGCCCGTGATCATCATGATGCTGTCCGAGTCGCTGGTCGGGCTCGTCGACATGCTGTTCGTCGCCCGGCTGGGGGCATCGTCGGTCGCGGCGGTCGGCGTCGGCGCGCAGATCCTGGGCGGCGTCGCGGTGACCATGACCGCCGTCGGTACCGGCACGCTCGCGCTGGTGGCACGCGCCATCGGCGCCTCCCGGATCGCCGAGGCCGAACGCGTCATGGGCCAGTCGATCATCGTCGCAGCCCTGCTCGCGGCGCTGGTGATCGTGCCGGTGATCCTGTTCGCCGAGCCGCTGGTGCGGGCGTTCGGCATCGAGCCGCACGTGGTCGAGCTCGGCGCCGGCTTCGTGCGCATCGTGATGTTCTCGATTCCCGCCTCGGCGGTGATCTTCGTGATCGCGTCCGGCCTGCGCGGCGCCGGCGACCCGAGCACGCCGCCGGTGATCGGGCTCACCGTCAACGCGCTCAACGTCGCCGGCAACTACGTGTTCATCTTCGGCAAGCTCGGCATGCCGGCGATGGGCGTGCGTGGCTCCGGCCTCGCGACCGCGCTGGCCTTCAGCGCAGGCATGGCGCTCGCCCTGTTCCTGCTCGCGTCGCGCCGGCTGCGGCTGCGCCTCGACTGGGGCGATCTGCGCCTGCACGGCGAGACCATCCGGCGGGTGCTCGCGATCGGCTACCCGGCCGCGGCCGAGCAGCTCCTGATGCAGTTCGGCTTCTTCGTCTACCTGCTGTTCGCGGCGCGCTACGGCACCGACGCCATCGCGGCCTACTTCATTGGCGTGCGCATCCTCGCGCTGTCGTTCCTGCCCGGCTTCGGCTTCGCCGCGGCGGCCTCGGCGCTGGTCGGCCAGAACCTGGGCGCGGGCCTGCCGCGGCGCGCCGAGAGTGCCGGCTGGCACGCCACCTGGATGTCGGTCGCGCTGATGTCGACCACCGGCATCGTCATCTTCATCTTCGCCGAGCCGATCGCGCACTTCTTCGTCGACACGCCCGCGGTTGTCGCGGGCACGGTGGCGTTCATCCACATGCTGGCCGCCTCGCAGCCGTTCATGGCGATGGACTTCACCATCGGCGGCGCGCTGCGCGGCGCCGGCGACACCCGCTTTCCGCTTCTGACCGTGCTGATCGCCTTCTACGGCTGCCGGCTCGGCATGTCGCTGCTGGTCGTCGAGGTGCTGCACCTGAGCCTCTCCTGGCTCTGGGCCGCGATCATCGGCGACTACGTCGTGCGCGCGTCGCTGAAGGCCTGGCGCTTCAAGCGCGGCGACTGGCAGTCGATCGCGGTGTAGGCTCGGCCGCGATGACCGTCCGCGAGCGGATCCTGTCGGCGCTGTTCGCGGCCTTCGTTGCGCTGAAGATCGTCGAGGGCTGGTTCGCGCTCGAATCGTGGCCGCTGTCGCACGTGCCGATGTTCGCCGCGCGCTACGGGCCCGAGAAGCTGCCGGTGCGGCTCGCGGTGCACGGGCTGCGCGCCGGGACGTGGGTCGAGATCCAGCCATTCCAGCTCGGGCTGAACCGGGCGGAGCTGAACCGGCACCTGCTGCGCGACGCGGATCCCGGCCCGGCGTGCGGCGAGCTGGTGCGCCAGTTCAACGCGACCCGGATCCCGGCACGGCGGTTCGCGTCGGCCTATGTGAGCAAGCTGACCATCGCGCGTCCCGACACCCCGGGCGGCGACCGCGAGCTGCGCAGCGACTGTCCACTGACCGTGGAAAATCGATGAGCGCCGCGGTCCGAGGATCGCTGGCCGGACGCCTGCTCGCTGCCTGGCGGGCGCACTGGTTCGCGCCGGCCCCGCTCGCCGACCTCGCCGTCGCCCGCGTCCTGCTGGTCGCGGCCGTGCTCTACCTCGATGGCTCGATCCGCTTCCTGAACGTCGCCCGCGCGCCGGCGTTCACCTGGGACCCGATCCCGCTGATCGAGATCCTCGGCATCGGCCAGCCGACCTGGGAGCAGCTGCGCTGGCTACGCGACGCGACGCGGCTCGCACTGCTCGCGGCCGCCGCCGGACTGTTCACCAACGTCGCCCTGCTGAGCGCGTTCGCGCTGCAGCTCGTCCAGGAGGGGCTGCTCAACTGCTTCGGCAAGGTCACGCACTCGACGATCCCGCTGCTGCACGCGATGCTCTTCTTCGCCTGTGCGCCGTGCGGCCGCGTGCTCTCGGTCGACGCCTGGCTGCGCCGGTGGCGAGAACGGCGTCCGCTCGAGCAGGCGGTCGCGCCCGCGTCGCGGCTGTCGCGCTTCGCGCGCTGGCCGTTCGAGCTGCTGTTCGTCGAGCTCGCCTTCTACTACTTCGACGCCGGGCTCTCGAAGCTGTCGGCGAGCGGCCTCGCCTGGGCCGACGGCCACACCTTGCAGCACCACCTGCTCAAGTACGCCAGCGCTCCCGGGTCGTGGGTCGCTCCACACCTGTGGCTGTGCGCGGCGCTGTCGGCCGGCGCGCTGCTCTTCGAGGTCGGCTTCCCGCTCGCGATCGTGGTGCGCCGCCTGCGCCCCTGGTTCCTCGCCGCGGGCGTCTGCTTCCACATCGGCAACCACCTGCTGCTGGACCTGATCTTCTGGCCGGTGCTGGCGGTGTACCCGCTCGTGGTGCCGTGGTCCGCGCTTGCGCGCTGGCTGCGGACACGTCTCGCGCCGCGCGTGACGTCCCTGGCACGCGTCGGCTAGGAGGGTCCACGATGACGCGGAGCAAGGGAGGAAGGCTCAGCCCGCTCGCGCCTCCGTTGCGCATCGAGTGGCAGGATCCACGCGCCGTGGGCCTGGTGCGCTTCCGCGTGCCGTACGAGGGTCCGCCGGGCTGCGCGCACGGCGGCATCATCGCCGCAACCTTCGACCAGCTGTTCAACGTCGCGAACCTGATGCGCGGCGTGGCCGGCCCGACACGCAAGCTCGAGGTGCGCTACCTGAAGCCGACACCGCTCGGCATCGAGCTGCGTTTCGAGGGCTGGGTCGAGCGCGTGATGCGGCTGCTCGACGAAGGTGCGCGGCCTCCCGACGGCAAGGCGGAGGACGGCGCGGCACGCCGGCGCCGCTCGCGCGCAACCGGCGACGGCACCTGAGCCCGGTCGCGCGCGCAGCTCAGCGCACGTCGACCGAGTAGACGGCGATCCGCGCCGGGGCCATCTCCTCCCACGGCCGCCGGTACACGAGCTGGATCTTGGTCCAGCCCGGGGCCACCGCGTCGAAGGTCCAGATCTCCTTGCCGCCCGCGCCCACGGCCGCCCCCGGTGCCTGCCGGTACTCGGTGTCGACCGAGGTCACGAGCGCGGTGTCGAGGGGCTTGCCGAGCTCCCACTGGAATCCCGTCGAGCGGTTGCCGTCGAGCTCGATGGTGAAGCGCTGCCCGGGTGCGGCGACGATCTCGGCCGGCGTCTGCTCGGGTGCAGCACTCGACAGCGAGCACGCGCTGCCGCCCAGCGCAGCGAGCAGCAGCGCGGGGGCCACCGCGAGCCGAATCACTTGCCCCCGGCCGCAGCCACGAGCGCCGCCAGCTCGACACCGGCGAGGTCGCCGACTCTCTCGACGGTGACGTCGGCCGCCGGATACTTCGCGACCTCCTTCGCGTCGTGCGCGTAGTGGCCCTGGCGCGGGAAGACGGTCGTCACGCGGCTGCCCCAGGTCTGCTTGACGGCGGCGAGGATGCGCACCTTGTCGTCGACCAGCACATAGCGCTCGGCCGGATAGCGCAGCTCGACGTCCTCGAGCTCGAACTCCTTGTGCACGTAGATCAGGATGTTGCCCTCGGTCGCCTCCTGCAAGCCCGAGCGCTCGATCTTGCGCGGCTGGAAGACCACGTCGCCGTCGGACAGGATGACCACCGGCCCCCACTGCCGGAAGTGCTCGATCACGTCGAGCGAGTTCGGGAACAGGCGGTTCGCGAACGGATAGTTGACCAGGAACGAGGACACCGCGAGCAGGTGCGAGTCGCGCGGATTCTCGATCCGGTAGCGCTGCAGCGCGCCGAGGTAGTCCGCGTAGCCGACTTCCTTGCGCATCTCTTCGAAGATCGCCCAGTAGCGCTGCTGACGCTCGTGACCGACCTCCTTCTCGAGGTAGCGCATCATGTCGGCGACGACGCGGTCGTTGTCGAGGAGCGTGTTGTCGACGTCGAACAGCGAGACCACCTGATGCTTTGCCATACCGATCTGCCCCCTACCCTTTGCCCGGCCGGGGCGACGCCCCGGTCCCGCTCGCTTCGGCTGCCGGTATAGCATCGGCGGCAACGGCCCCCGACACCAGCGCGTCGGCTCTGGTGTCGTGCTTCGCATCCGACACCGAGTCGTCGCCCATCAGCACCTGCACCAGGCTGACCGCGGCGAAGCCGAGCACCGTCAGCACCAGATCGCCCGTCGACTCGGCCACGAACAGCATTCCCGCCATCGGAATCCGGTACCCGCCAGCGAGGAAGCAGGCCGCGCCGAGGATCGGGAAGAAGTTGCTCTCGCTGCGCGCGAGCCCCTGCGCAACGATCTCGCCGACGAAGACGCCGGTGACGGCGAGCGACGTGAACACGCCGCCACCACCGCCACCGAACACGCAGGTCAGGGTTCCCGCCGTTCGTACCAGCATGGTGACGGCGAGAAGGGCGATCGCGTGCTCGCCGCCCTCGAGCCAAGCCGCTGCAACGTAGCCCGGCCCGAAGGTGATCCAGGTCCCGGCGAGCGCGTGCCCCGACCAGGCCAGCGCCGCGAGGATCAGCCCGCCGAGCGCCGCACGCCGCCATGGCACGATGCGCGGCGCGAGATGGTGCAGCGCCTCGGTCGCGAGCGCGAACAGGCGCGCGCCGATGCCGCAGCCGAGCGCGACCAGCAGGCAGCCGAGGACGAAGACGTGGTCGAGTACCGGTGCACCGCTGAAGGTGACCAGATGGTGCGGACCGATCAGCGCGGCGCGCGTCAAGTACGCAGCCCCGGCCGCGACCGCCGCCGGCACCAGGCGCGGCGCGTCGAGATCGCGCCGGAACGGCACCTCGATGCCGTACATGGCTCCGACCCCAGGCGAGGAGAACACCGCCGCGATGCCCGCGCTCGCGCCAGAGATCATCCACGCGCGCATCTCGGGCGCGCTGATGCGCGGCAGCCGGTCGCCGGCGAGCTGGCCGAGCGAGGCCCCGATCAGGGCCGAGGGTGACTCGAGCCCTTGCGAGCCGCCGCCCGCGACCGTCACCGCAGCCGCCAACACGCGGCCCGGCAGCTCGCGCAGCGAGATCCGCGCGCGCGGATCGTGGAAGGCGACGATGTACACCTCGGCGGTCGCCGGGCGCGCGACCCGTGTCACGTGGCGCACCACCAGCAAGGTCAACAGCAGCGCGACCAGCGACGGCAGCGCCGGCAATGCGCCCGGCAGCGACGCCAGCGCCTCGAGCGCGCGATCCTCGACCAGCAGCGACGCTCCGGCGACGCAGGCACCCGTCGCCCCGCCGATCGCCGCGGGCACGACGATCTGGACCACGGTGCGGCGAACGAGCGACGGCGTCGCGCGCGCCGCGGGACCTCGTTCGCTCTCTCGCTCCACCCTCACCCGCTCGCGGCGCCATGGCTTAGCACGGCGCCAGGATGGGGGTAAGAGTTGCGCCGTCGCCGGAATCCACGTCAGAATCGCACGCGTGACGCCGCGACACAGCCGGGGGCGTGGATCGCAAACGGGACAGGGGGCAGTGACGATGGCAAGAACGGCAGCTCTCACGCGCTGGTTGGTGCTGGCGAGCACGCTCTCGGGGTGCGTCTATCAGGGCGCGATCGCCGGCCGGGTCGAAGCGCCGGGCGCTCAGCCCAAGCCGATCACGATGAACTTCCAGACGCAGCGCTTCGGGGCCGGCGGCACGATCAACACCGAGCTGCCGAGCGGCGAGTACTTCACCGGCCGCTATCTCCAGATCACCTCCGAGACCACCGCGGACACCTTCGGACCCGGCTGGGGCGGCTGGGGTCCATGGGGTCCGGGCTGGGGCGACTGGGGCGGCGGCGCCGACTACGCGACCTTCGTGCAGAACTACAGCGGCAAGGTGGTCGCGACCTTGTTCGGCGACCGCAAGAACACCATGCGCTGCCGCTTCCAGCTCGCCAACCCGCAGGACGGCATGTCGGGCGGTGGCGTCGGCGAGTGCCAGGTCACGAACGGCGAGAAGATCGAAGCTCAGTTCTGATCGATTCGCCTACGGCGGAAGGGGTAGAGGATCTGACTCCATAACCCGTTCGGGACGTCGCCGCCGGGGATGCCGAAGTGCTCGGGCTGGCGATCGCGCGGCATGTGGAAGGTGCCGAAGGCGAGGTCGATGAACGGGAACATGCCGGCGAAGTTGCGGTTGAGCCCGTCCTCCTCGGCCGCGTGGTGCCAGCGGTGGAAGCAGGGGCTGGCGAGCACGTGGCGCAGCGGACCGAAGGTCCACGGCACGTTGGCATGCACGAGGATGCCGTAGAAGAGGAAGATCGGAACGTAGGCCGCGACCAGGGTCGGGTCGAAGCCGACGAGAACGATCGGCACTGCCTGCGCAAGACGGGTCAGCACGTCGTTCAGCGGGTGCACCCGCACCGACGACAGCCAGTCGACCTGCGTGGACGAGTGGTGCACGGCATGGATCGGCCAGAGCCGCCGGCTCGCGTGCAGGAAGCGGTGCATGGCGTAGGCGAGCAGGTCAGCCAGCAGCAGGAATGCCGCGAGCTGAACGAGCCACGGCAGCGCCGCGAGCGCCGGCCGCGGCGCGAGAAACCCTTCCAGACCTGGCTTGTCGATGGGTACGCCGGCGAGTGCTGCGGCGACCACCAGCACGAGCACGATCGCGAGGCGGGCGATCCACTTGGTCGCCAGCGGCGTCACGAACCACCAGGCGACGTCCACCCGCAGACCGCTGCGCCAGCGCGGTTGCCCGGCGAGCGCCGGAGACACCCGTTCCAGCACCCCGAACACGACGCCCAGGATCAGCAGCCCAGCCAGAACGGAGGCGAAGCCCGGCCCCACGGGTCCTTCCTAGCGGCCCCGACGCCGGCACGCCAACCACGGGCGGACGGCCACACACCCCCGCGCGGCCCCGGCTCCGAAGTTTGTGCCGCGATCAGAGCGAGTATATTCATAACACATGCCCACGAGCGTCCACTTTCCAAAGCTGCTGCTTGCCGAGCTCGATCGGCGCGCCAGGCACCTGCGCGTGAGCCGCAATCGCCTCATCGTGCGCGCGGTGGAGAGAGATCTTGCCATGCGCACCCACTGGTCGCCGGGATTCTTCGATCGCCTGGCCGCGCAAGGGCCTGGTTCCGCCGATGCCGTGGACGAGATGCTGCGGGTCATCGCCTCCCGCCGAACCCGCAAGCCGCCTCCGGTGCTCTGAGTGCGCTACGTTCTCGATACCAACGTCGTCTCCGCCATGATGAAGGGCGACCCTGCCGTGCTCGAGCGACTGCGGCGCCTTGGGCCGGACGAGGTTGGTGTGCCACAGCCGGTGCTCGCAGAGATCGCATACGGAATCGCGCGCCTGCCGCGCTCGCGCCGCAAGCTGACTCTCACGGATCTGTACGAGAGCATCGCGAGGGAGCTTGCTCGCTGCGCCTGGACTGACGACGTCAGCGCGCAATTTGGTCACGTCAAGGCCAGCCTCGAGCGACGAGGAGAGCGCATCGAGGACTTCGACGTCGCGATCGCAGCGCACGCGCTCGCGCACGGCGCCACCCTCGTCACGGCGAACCGCGCGCACATGGTGCGCGTCGCGGGGCTCGAGCTCGAAGACTGGGCCGCTCCCCCCTGATTTCGCAGGGGCGGAGGTGCGTTCACGCGCGGCTGGCGGCGATCAGCGCGAGCCCGCGCGCGACCGTGGTGAGCTCCTCGCCACCGCGCAGGCGTGCGGCGCCGAAGCGCTCGGTGAACAGCCGGCGCACGGATGGAACCAGCGAGGAGCCACCGGTCAAGAATACGCGGTCGACGTCGCCCGCGGCGACGCCGCAGCGCGCGAGCAGGCGGTCGACACAGCCGGCGAGGCGTTCGAGATCGCTCGCCAGCCAGAGCTCGAACTCGGCTTGGGTCACCTGCTGCACGATGCGGCGTGGCAGCTCGCGGAACTCGAATTGCGTCGCGTCCCGGGCCGACAGCTCGAGCTTGGTGCGCTCGACGGCCTCGTAGAGCAGGTAGCCGAGGTCGTCCTCGACGAGACGGATCAGGCTGTCGATCTTGCTCGGCTCGACCGCCTGGAAACGGAGCTGCTTCAGGGTCTCGAACGTCGCCGGCGTGGCGAGAAACGAGACGTCCTCCCAGCGCTCGAGACGGCTGTAGATCCAGGCCGGGACCGGCAGCATCTTGCCGTGCTCGGAGCGCCGCATCGAGCCCAGGCCGAGCCTTGGTGCGACCACCGCGCGCACGATGCGCCCGTCGAAGGCGCCGCCCGCGATGGGAACGCCGTCGATGCCGAGGATGCTGCTCGAGCGGTCGCCGGCGGCGCGGGCGCCCGGGCCGAGGCGCACCAGGCAGAAGTCGCTGGTGCCGCCGCCGAAGTCGCCGATCAGGACCAGCTCGTCGTGGTCGAGGCTGCGCTCGTACTCGTATGCGGCGGCGACCGGCTCGAACTCGAAGGCAACCTCGGTGAAGCCGGCCTGGCGCGCCGCGGCCTCGAGCCGCGCCAGGGCACGCGCATCGCCCTCGACGTCGACGTGCCCCTCGGGACCGGCGGCGAAGTGCACCGGGCGGCCGAGCAGAACGTGGCTGCCGGGATCGCCGAGCTGGTCTCGCGCCACCCTGCGCAGCTCGGTCAGGATCAGCGCGACCAGGTCCTCGAGCGTGAACTTCCACCCGAAGACATAGGTTTCGCTCAGGTGCCGGCTGGCCAGGTGCGACTTGAGCGACTGCAGGAAGCGTCCACCGGCGCCCTCGTCGCGATAGGAGTCGATTGCCCAGGGACCCGCGGTCGGCTGCGGCCGGACGCTGGGCTTGCGCTCCAGAGCACTGAAGTGCAGTACGGATCGGAAGGTCGCGCTCTGCCGCCCGGGCTCGCCGAAGCTGGCCAGCCGCGACGTGCCGTCATCCCGAGCGAGCCCTACGGCGCTGTTCGTCGTTCCGAAGTCGAGGCCGAGCATCCTGCTGTTATGGCGGTTGCCACCGTCCTCCTTCAACATCGAGTCCGACGGTGAAACTGCCGAAGGTATGGACGTTACGATCGTGTGACGCAGTGCACGGCCCGAAAGCTCCAGGATGCGGCCGGGCTGCCACCGGGAAACGGCGAGACCAGACGTGGCAATGACGGGGCGTGGAGCGAGCGGCGAGCAACTGACCCCGTCAGGGGAGGCGAGCACGCTCGGGCGCTCGATCGAGGACGTCCAGAGCGTCCTCGACTCGACCACCGAGCTGCTGCACAGCGTCCTCGACTCGACCGCCGACGGCATCCTGGTGGTCGACTTGAGCGGCCGCATCGTCACCTACAACCGGCGCTTCGCCGACATGTGGCTGCTGCCCGAGCACGTGCTCGCGACGCGCGACGACGAGCGCGCGCTACAGGCGGCGCTGCAGCTGCTCGCTGACCCTGCGAGCTTCCTCGCCAGGGTGCAGCAGCTCTACCGCGATCCCGAAGCCGAGAGCTTCGACGTGCTGGAGCTGCGCGACGGCCGCACCTTCGAGCGCTACACGAAGCCACGACGCCTCCGCGCCTTGGTCTGTGGCCGGGTGTGGAGCTTCCGCGACGTCACCCTGCACCGGCAGGCGGAGGAGAAGCTGCGCCTGAGCGAGCGCTACTTCCGCTCGCTCACCGAGAACGCCCGCGACCTGGTGGCGATCGTCGGCGAGGACGGCTGCATCCGCTACGCGAGCCCGTCGCACGAGACCGTCCTCGGCTATCCGCCCGAGGAGCTGATCGGCACCCAGGCGCAGCGCTGGATCCACCCCGACGACCTCGCACGAGCGGCCGAGCTCTTCCTGCAAGCCGTGCCCGCGCCCGGCGTCATGCCCGCGCTGGAGTTCCGCTTCCGCCATCGCGACGGCTCGTGGCGTACGCTCGAGTCGGTCGGAACCAATCTGCGCGACCAGCCGAACGTCGCCGGGATCGTCGTCAACTCGCGCGACGTGAGCGAGCGCAAGCGCGCCGAGGCGAGGACGCAGACGCTGCTCGCCGTGGCGGGCGACATCAGCGCTACCGTCGAGCTTGGACCGATGCTCGAACGGGTGCAGCGCCGCGCGGCGGAGGCGCTGCCGGCGGACGTGATCGCGGTCTTCTTCGACGATCCTACGCTCGGCAAGATGCACGTGATCGCCCAGCACGGCCTGCCCGCCGAGTTCGCGACCCTGGTGGAAGCGCTCGAGTTCGAGCACGCGGAGCTGCCGCTGACCGAACGCACCGCACGCGGCGAGACCATCACGTTCGCGGACCTCGACATCCGCGCGTGGCTGCCGCCCGCGCTGCACGAGCGGCTCGGCACGAGCTCGCTGATCGTCGCGCCGTTCAACGCCTGGACCCGGCACTTCGGCATCCTGGTCGCCGCCAATCTGAGCGCCGGACGGCCTTTCGATCCGGGCCAGGCCGAGCTCTGCACCGGCATCGCCCGCCAGGTGGCGCTCGCCATCGAGGCGGGCGAGCTCTACCGCACGCAGCGCGAGGAAGCCGAGGTCGCGGGGGCGCTGGCGCGCGTCGGACGCGATCTGATCTCGAACGTCCACCAGCCGGACTTCCTCGACCGCCTGTGCCAGACCACCGCCGAGGTCCTGCACTGCAATGTCAGCTCGACGCTGCTCAAGCGGCCCGACGAGTGCGTCTTCGTCGCCATCGCCGGCTACGGCTTCTCACCCGAGGAAGAGGAGCTCGCGCGCGTGATGAAGGTGCCGCTCGACCTGATGGCGGGCCTGCTCGAGCGGCTCGAGCGCGACGACATCGCCGAGGTCGGCAACATTCCCGAGCACGTCCTGTCGACCGAGCAGCAGCAGCGCCATCGCATCGCAGCGGCGCTGTGCATGGCGCTGCGCTCCGGCACGGAGATCGTCGGCGTGCAAGTGGCGCACCAGCGCGACGGACGCAGCTTCAACCCGACCGAGCTGCGCATCGCGCGCGGCGTCGCGCAGAGCGCGTCGCTGGCACTCGCGCACGCCAACCTCGTCGAGGAGCTCGAGCGCGCCAACCGCGTGCGCTCGGAGTTCGTCGCGACGGTCTCGCACGAGCTGCGCACCCCGCTCAACATCATCCTCGGCTACGGCGACCTGCTGCTCACCGACACCTTCGGCGCGCTCAACGACGAGCAGCGCTCGACCTTGCAGCGCATGGACCGGCGCGCCCGCGAGCTGCTCGACCTGGTCAACTCGACGCTCGAAGCGAGCCGGCTCGAGCGCGGCCAGGTGCCGATCGACGTGCAGCCGATCTCGCTACGCGAGCTGCTCGACGCGGTCGACGCCGAGACCCACGAACTGCAGGAGCGCGCCGCGATCCCGCTGCACCGCGAGGTGCCGAGCGGCGACGTCGAGCTGCGCACCGATCCCGCGAAGCTCAAGGTCGTGTTGAAGAACCTGGTCGTGAACGCGCTCAAGTTCACCGAGCGCGGCACGGTGACAGTGCGCGTGAAGCGGGCGCACGACGGCGTGATGATCGAGGTCACGGATACCGGCATCGGCATTCCGCGCGACGCCCTTGCGATCGTCTTCCAGGCGTTTCGCCAGGCACACGGTGCGACCGCGCAGGCGCACGGCGGCGTGGGGTTGGGCCTGTTCATCGTCGCGCGCTTCGTCGAGCTGCTGCGCGGCACCGTCGCGGTGGAGAGCGAGGTCGGGCGCGGCTCGACCTTCCGTGTCAGCCTGCCCTACGATGTCCTGCAGCGGCCCGCACCGGTCACCACCGCGACTCCGCTCGAGTGATCCGGGCGGGCGCCCCGGGAAGCACGCGGCTTCCCGGGGCGCCCAGCACCCTACTGAAGGAGGTTCGCGGGCGGCTGGACGAAGGCCTCGAACACCGAGCCGTACGGCGGGGTGGGCACAGGCGTCGGGGTCGCGGTCGGCCCGGC
>Ga0163147_10001406_pt1 | contig 36878 bp, 30 predicted proteins | sample OliLakLV19MP6G1_FD_148597 | JGI IMG/M metagenome (GOLD analysis project Ga0163147, IMG submission 148597) | Freshwater microbial mat bacterial communities from Lake Vanda, McMurdo Dry Valleys, Antarctica- Oligotrophic Lake LV.19.MP6.G1 | ecosystem: Environmental > Aquatic > Freshwater > Lake >...
CCGTGGTGGGGTAGGCGGAGGCGGCGGACGTTTCGGTGCGGGTGGTGCCACAGGTTCTGGGCGGTTGGGCATCGGGCCCACGTCGACCGGTGGCGACGGGATGCGCGAGCGGGGCCGGCGCCTTCGCAGTGCCCACTGCCGCGCTTTTTCGGGTCCCATCAAGCGCCCCAGCAACGAAAGAAAACGGGGCGGGATCGGCTGATCGTAGTACGCGCCGAAGAGCGCCTCGAATCGCACCTCGGGAACGATCAGAACCTCGGCCCGCCGATCGCCGATGGTTTGTGCGAGCGCCCCCACGTCGAAGCCGTGGCGAACAAGGATCTGCAACACGGGGCCCTGCTCCAACTCGATCGAGAAAACCAGGGCACCCATGCGTTTCGCGTCGGCGAGCGAGACCATCATCGTGGGCGAAACAACGGGCTCATTCAGCAACGCGGGTGGCGCCGGGTCGAGGCTGGTTTCCTCCTTCAACACCTCGCGTATGGTGGCTTCGTCGACAAGGCCCAGCTCCAGCAAGATTGTGTCGAAGGCGCCCCCGTAGATGGCCCTGCGCAGATGGGCTTGTCGTACGGCCTCATCGCCGAATCCCGCCCGGTCGATAAGCCGCTCTTCAAAGCGGTTCGCCGCCATGGGTCCTAGCGATCGAAAATAACGTAGGTGCCCGCAAGGTGGTCGTGTAACGCACGTCGCTCGCGATCAAAAAGACACCACAGCCAACCGAGGCCCGCGGGCATGACCGACAGGCAAATGGCCAAAAATCGCAGCAATCCGCGGGCGGGACCGGGGGTGGTTCCGCGCGAGGAAATAACGCGAAGGCCGCAAACCCGCAGGCCGATCGTTTGGCCCAACAGGCCGACCATGTAGAAGTGGTAGAGCGCCGTCTGTCCAAAGAGCAGGCCCACCGCACCCACGGCCATTGGGTTGCGGTCGAGCATGCCCGCGACCAGCAGGTCCGGTCCGAACTCGCGGGCAGTCGGTAGCTTCACATCGAGGACGAGCGCACAGGCGAACAGCACGGCGAGGACGATGACGGTCAGCAAGAGGGCATCAATCGAAACCGCGAGCGCTCGACGGGAGAACGTGGCGGCCTGAACCCGGAGCACGCGATCCTGGGGGGACGCGGATGCGGGCAAAGCGGCGACGTTGGCGTTCAAACTCACGGGTAGTCACCCATTGTTGAAAAAACCAGCGAAGGTTTCAAGTTAATGAATGCGTTTTGTTGATTTTGGGGTTTTTCGTGCCGCCGGCTCGCTCCCAACGACGCCCTCGGATCAGGGTCCGTTGGGCTGACGAACATCAACAAATGACCCATAATCTCGTTACGATTCTGTGAATACCTGAGCAGCCGATTGAACGACTGTCGAATTGCCGAATAACTAGGGGGAAATGAATCCCGTTTCGCGCCGAATACTGCCCTGGGGGGTTTTGTGCGCGGTTGCCGGGTTGGTATCGTGTCGAGATGGCAGGCCGGCGGGCCAGAATGATCGAAAAGTCGTACGCATCGATGGGTCAAGCACCGTTTTCCCGATTGCGGAGACCATTGCCGCACGGTACATGCTTGTCAAACCCGATGCCGACGTCCGGGTCGGCATTTCCGGGACCAGTGTGGGCATCGCGAAACTGTGTGATGGCCTGATAGAGATAGCCGACGCCTCTCGCCCCATCTCGCGAGAAGAAAACGAACGATGCAAGGCTCACGCGGTTCAGTATGTCGAAATTCCGATCGCGTTCGATGGCTTGGCGGTTGTGGTCAATCCCAAAAACGATTGGGCCAAGGACCTCACCCTTTCCGAGCTGCGGCGAATGTGGGGAGCTGATTCACAGGCGCTTGTGCACCGATGGAGCGACATCCGACCCGGTTGGCCCGATCGAGAAATCCACCTGCATGGCGCTGACACCCAGTCGGGCACCTACGACTATTTTGTGGAAGCCATCGGCGCAAAGGCAATTCGAACGGACTACGTCAGTTCGTCCGATGACAATATGCTGGTGCAAAGTGTGGCGAATGACGAATTGGCTTTGGCATTTTTTGGATTCGCCTACTGGCGATCCAATCAGCAACGCTTGAAGCTGCTTGCGGTGGACGACGAAAACGATTCCAACGGGATGGGGCCTGTGAACCCTTCACCCACCAGTGTCCACGACGGCTCATATCAACCCCTTGCGCGGCCGTTGTTTGTATACGTTGCGCTGTCGGCGCTGCAGACGTCGGCCGGCGCCGACTTTGCCAACTATCTCGTCCAGGTGGCAGAACAGGCGGTGGACGAAATTGGCTACGTTCCACTCGAACCTTCAACCTACGCGGCGCTGACGGTTCGATTGCGGGAGCGTGAGGTGGGCTCTCGATTGCTTTCACGGCGCTCGCGGGTCGGCGTCTCAACCCGAGACTTGCTTGGTCGGTAGTCTTCTCGGCGCCGTCGAGATCTGGCTTCTCGATCGAACGCGATCCTCGATGGTCCTGTGCAGTTCGGCTGAATCAAAAGGCTTGGTCAAGAGCGGTACCGTATTCTGCGCGAGGTAGTCTTGCGCCGCCGCCGTGAAGACGCCGCCTGAAACAAAGACGATCGCAGGTGCAAGAGACGGGTACGTTTCTACGATAACCTTGTGCAGATCGATTCCGCTCATCTCGGGCATCGTCAGATCCAACAAGATCACGTCCCAATCCGTTCGACCCTCGGCAAACATGGATAACGTACTACGTGAACCCGGGAGAATCTCGACATCATGATTCGCACTGAGTAGCCTTTTTATGGTCTTGGCAACGAGGGGTTCGTCGTCGACCACGAGAATCCGACCGCGCATCCCCGCGTGCGCAAGCTTCGGAGGACCATCGGCTGCCGCCAACGCGACCGGGTTCTCGTCTCCGACATAGATCGGCAACGACACCGTGAACGTGCTTCCCTGGCCAGGTTCGCTGACCACGGAGATGGCGCCTCCCATTTGCTGTACGGTACTGTGACAAAAAGCCAGTCCGAGTCCGGTCCCCTGTCCGACAGGTTTTGTGGTGAAGAATGGGTCGAAGATGCGCTCGAGAATTTCCGGCGAAATTCCGCCACCCGTATCCTGAATGTCGACCAGAACCCGGTTTCCCTCCTGCCGGGATGAAATCCGAATTTCATTTTCCGCGACATTTCCCTCGCGAATCGACTGCGCCGCGTTGACGAGCAAGTTGAGAAACACCTGAGCCAAGCGACCCTCTTCTGCCCGCACCTTGGGCAAGTCGCCAATTTTGCGTACCACGCTCGCGCGGTGCCGGATTTCAACCGACGCCATTCGCGTGCAAAGGTCGAGAACCCTGGCGACGTCGACTGGGCCGATGGGGGTTGGCTCGGTCCGCGAGAACGATTTGAGATCGGCAACGATATCTCGTATGCGAATCGCTCCTTCTCGGATCTCCGTCACGAGTTCGACCATCTCGTTTGCCTCCGAGGTTGCGAGCGATCGATTGGCGTCCGCTTTCTGTGCGAGGGGCAGCAACAAATCGAGGTTTACGATGACGTAAGCAAGCGGATTGTTGATCTCGTGACCTACCCCGGCAGCCAGTGTCCCGACCGAGGCCATTCGCTCGGCAACCAACAACAAGTTTTGCATTCGCCGGCGCGCCAAGAGTGCCTGGGTGATTTTGTCCTGCCGGCGGCGATAAGCGACCAAGAAAATAAGGTTGAGAATTGTGAGGCCGGTAGACACGGCGCCAAGAACATAAAACGAACGTGTCTCGGATTCGAGTTTTGCCGAAAGACGATCGTCCTGTGCTCGTAAAAGGGCCAACAACGCGTTGACCCTGCGGTTCAGTCCCTGTACGTGTTCCTTTACCTCGGGCCAGATCACGTTGTCGTGCGCCACCAGTTCAAGCGTCACCATTGCGTCGCGGAGGGAACTGCGGACTTCGCTTTGAAGGGCTTCCAGGTCTGGATGTTCGACGCCCACTGAACGAGTTGTGGCCAGGAATCGATGCGACAACGAACGAACGCTCCCGGGTGTGAGCGCTTCGTCCTGAAAGCTTAGCTTCTCGATGTCGCTACCAATCACCTGCAAGCTGGAAAGCAGATCCACATTTCGGTGCCAATCCAGACGCGCATGGTGGATCATCTTGACGAGACTCAAGCACCAGATCGCAATGATCGAAATCAGTACCGCGAACAACCACGCTGGGATTGAAGGTCTCGTTCCCTCTTCGGGTCCCGAGTTGGAACCGTTGGCAGCGTTGTTCACCAGAAAAGCCGAATCGCATCGTACAGGTTGACGTTGTCGAGTAGCGCTGCAAATGTGCAACAACCGAACGGACGCCGAAACACGGCTGTAGGACAACTGTGACGGACAAGTCCTAAATTCTCGCGCCCAGGCCCCCCACCTATCGCTGCTTGCGACCCAACGCATCGAGCCGAAGGGTTGACCACACACGTTCAGCGATCACCGCGTGCCCTTTGGGTCCGGGATGAAAGTGGTCGGCTCCCAATCGGTCCGTGCGACCCAGAAATGCGTCCGCAATCGGTACCACAATGACATCGACGAAAGGGTGGGTTGCCGTCTCAAAGAGGACGTTCCAGGATAACAACTCGGCGCGTGCTTCGGCCTCGGCACCCGGTGCAACTTCAAACGGGTTGTACAGACCCAACACCCGAACCGGTGCCGTTGGGTTGATTGACCTCAAGTCGTTGAAAATTTGTTTCAATCGCTCGGTAGCCAGCGCGCGTGCACGATCGGGTTCAATCTCTGTTGCCTCGGTTCCGCCGCGAAAGGTTCGCATCAGATCATTGCCACCAATCGACAGAAGGACGAGATCCGCACGCGAAATCGCCGTGCGAATCGCCTTGTCTTTCAGCCGTTCGGCCAGATCCACGGTCTCGGCGCCGGGGCGAGCCAACGCAATGAGGACAGGCTTTCGATCGGCTTGCTCCAATTGCCGCACTACGCGGCTGACGTATCCGCCGCGATCATCACCCAACCCGTGTGTGATCGAATCGCCGAGGGCGACGACAACAATTTCGCGGTCTCGTGGGACTGCAATTGCAATCGATTCTTGCGGCGGATGTACGGCCTCGCCCGAAACGCCCATCACGGCCAACGCAAGCCCCGCTGCCAGGGCAAGTCCGGATGGCACTGCAACGACTAAGGGCGCAAACCATGGAATGATGCGGGGCCGCGACACTGGGGTATTATGCCATGCAATGACGACGGTGCTTGCAGCACAACACCTTGCCAAACGATTTGGAACACGCCTGGCCGTTGACGATGTTTCATTTTCTGTTGGAAAAGGCGAGGTATTCGGGTTTCTCGGACCGAACGGTGCAGGAAAGACGACAACCATCAGAATGCTAGTCGGCCTGATTCGCCCAACATCCGGTCGCGTTGAGATCTCGGGTATCGATATGCAACACAATCGAGAAGCGGCGCTTCGGAAACTGGGATGCATTGTCGAATCTCCCGACTTTTATGATTACATGTCGGGGAGAGAAAACCTGGCGCATTTCGCCCGCATGGTAGACCGAAACGCGAATCGACGAATCGACGAAGTGGCGACAGCCCTGGCCATGCGCGAACGACTATCTGACAGCGTGAGCACCTATTCACTGGGAATGCGACAGCGTTTGGGGTTGGCGCAGGCACTGATCGGCAATCCCGAACTGCTCATTCTCGATGAGCCAGCGAACGGCCTCGACCCCGCTGGTATCCACGAATTGCGCGGGTTGCTTCGTCGTTTGGCGGACGAAATGGGAATCTCGATATTTGTATCGAGCCACTTGCTGGGCGAAATTGAAAAAATCTGTGACCGAGTGGCCATTGTGCACCGGGGACGGACACTGACCGAGGGATGCGTTGCGGATCTGGTGGGGCAATCTGGCGATTCTCTCGAGAAGCTATTCCTCACGATTACTTCGGGCGAAACGGTTGGGCTATAACGCCATGCGATTGTTTTTTGCCCTTTTGCAAAACGAATGCACCAAGTTGTTGCGGCGACGAAGGCCGCAGTTGGTACTGGTTATCCTGACGGCATTCCTTGGGATCGCGACCTGGGCCCAGTACCAAAAATCGGAAATACAGGAACGGGAGTCCGCAACGGCGCACGGCAACTGGCGAACCGAGACACACGATCGACTCGATCGCCTGGATCAGCGCGCGGGTCGAAGAAGGATCTTCACTGGCTTCTCAAGATTTCTGCGCCTGGAATCGGTTCGCCTTCGCTACCACCTGGAACACAATATCGATCCGACTCAGATGACGGGTCCAGCAATGGCTCGCGCTTTCGCTCTGGTTGCAAGTGCACTTCTGTTGCCACTGCTCATCACGGTCTTGGCGTCCGATCTGGTGACGGGAGAAAACTCGGCAGGAACGATCAAGATGCTGCTGACGCGACCGGTTGCGCGATGGAAGATCCTTGGATCGAAGGTTGCGGCCATGATTGTGTTTGCGACCGTCCTGGTCAGCGCAGCGGCAATGTTGTCGTGGTTAATCGGAGGAGTCGCCTTTGGATGGAAGGGGTGGACCGCACCTGTGTTTACCGGGTTTCGATCGAGCCCGGGCGGCGTCGATCTCACCCAGGTTCAGATGGTTGCGCTGTGGCTTGATACGTTGGCCTGCTATGGGTTGGTGTGGTACGCGACGATCACGGTCGGAATGATAGCGGTTGCTTTTTCGGTGTTTTTTCGTTCAAGCGTCGGCGCCATGGGATCGTTGATGGCGGTGTTGGTTGCGGGAAGCTTGATGGGACAAATGGTCGAGGACTGGCCTCCCGCAAAGTGGTCCTTTCCCACGAATCTTGCACTCGGGCAGTTTTATTCGGGGGTGCCGCCACCCGTCACGGGGATGACCCTCGTTCATTCCATTCTGGTGTTGGGCGTCTGGGCCTCGGTGGTGTTGTGTGTTGCGTTTTGGGTCTTTTCACGGCGAGACGTCACGGCGTGAACGGGCGTGTTCTGGGCGATGGCATTCGAAGGAATATCGCCGCAGAGGCCAGACCGTAAATTCCCAAACCCACCGCAACGGAAACGTTTCGGGTGTGCGCAACTGCGACTCCGTACCACGCGGCAACACCGACAGCCGCGAGGCGACCGAATTCGAAGATTCGCACCGAGAGACGATTCTCAAGCCACATGCCTTCGGTGTGGAACGAAAGAATCGCCAGGAACAACAGTGCAAGCGCAAGGGCGCGGTCCAATGTCGCGTAGCGCAGGGCCATCAATCCGGCAATCAACAAGACCATTTGAACGAGGACCAAAATGCGCGTTTTTTGCGGCGTTTCTACTGAGAATGCCGCTTTCGACCATGCGGGCACCCTCGAATCGCGTAGATCCGCTGGGCGCCAAGCAGGATTTGCGATCCAGAGGCGTGCTTTGTCCACGATGCGTCGTGTGTTCCACGTGTCTTTAAGATTTTCGTACCACACGTGTAAATTTGCCCACAGCGGGTTCAAGCTGCAGATTGGGTGGGTGATGCCGAAAGAACAAGGACGTTTCGGATCCTCCGCTGCGAATGTTCGGAAAATCCTGTCCCACACAATGAATACCCCGCCGTAGTTGCGGTCAAGGTATTCGGGATCTCGTGCATGATGAACGCGGTGGTTTGATGGCGTGATGAGGAGCCACTCGAGTGGACCGAGTGTTCGGATATGCTCCGTGTGTACCCAGAATTGATAGATCAAGTTCAAGCTTCCGACCGTCAATAGAACATTTCGAGGGAATCCGACGATAAAAAGCGGAAGGAAAAATACAAAGGATAGAAAACCAGTTGAGGGTTGGCGCAGTGCCGTCGAAAGGTTGAAGGTTTCACTTTGGTGGTGCACGACGTGGGTTGCCCAGAGAATCCGAGTCTCGTGGCTAAAACGATGAGACCAGTAGTAGCAAAAGTCGTACGAAACGAACGCGGCAATCCACGTCCAGGTCTCGCTTGAGTCCAATTCAAACAAGATGAATTGCGGTCCAGCCGCGGTGGCGGCCGCGCCGACCACGCTTACTTTGATGAAACTCCGTAGACGACTCAGCGCGCCGGTTTGCAGGCTGTTGATGGTGTCGGTCAACCTGTACGTGTTCCGCCCAACTGCGCGACCGTAAATGTACTCGGCGAGGACGAGCAGAACAAAAAATGGAATTGCAATTGCGACGAGGTTCATCGAATGATCCGCCGCGTTTGTCGGCACCGCTGCCTGCTACGTCGATTCGTCGATTCGAGTGCGGGCGGCCCGCAGTTCTTCGACAATTGCGTACTGATGCATCGACAAAGGGCGGTGCATCTTGGCATACGCTCGTCGCAAGCGCGCTTCGTCGCGCAACCGGCTGCGCAAGGTTTGTAGGTCCTTGTTGCGAGTGGATGCGCTCGCGACGTTGAAGTTTTCCACGGCATTCGCAATGTCCTTTACGGCGGTCAGACCTGCTCGCTCAAGCGCATCAAGCCCATCTGAGGTTGCCGAACGGACTCGGTCATATTCTCGGGCGTGTGCTTCGATTTGGTTGACATGCGGCGCCAGTTTTGTTCGCAAAGCATCCCCCTCGATTCGCCGAGTCGGACCGACCAATCGCTGGATTGAATGATCTCCCTGACGTTGGCTACGCGAAAGCAATCTTGCCGAGTAGACATCCCGAAGTGGAGAGTCGTGTGCGACGATTGGCACATACGGCGCATTGCTGTTCACGTCGACAACACGCGTGAAAAACTGCGCCCAACAGTGGTCTTCGCCGTGTCGGGTGTCTGAGATCCCGACGACGTTGCAACCGGGCTTTCCGAAGTCGGGGTACTGTTGAATCAAACGTTCTATCTTTTGTCGGCCGGAGTTGATGCTTACGTTTTCCGGCGTCGAAATTTGGTCAAGGGGACCCGTTCGATAGCGCCGATTTACATGAAATGGAGCTTGGAATGAATCTTCGGTTTCTGTGGCACTCGAGTACAAGACGCCGTCGACACCAAGTGCGTTGCGGGCAAATTCAAGCATGGGCTGGGGCGATGCACTCGTGATGATAGTTCGCAAACGGGGAAAGCGGGAGCGCAGCCAGGCGATGTCTTCGCGTTCAATGACCTGGTCGGCGGAGACACGGTTCCACACCCGTTCGGCGAGGTGATACAAATCCTGGCGATTCAACCCTGCTATCTTGTGAAGCATCGCAGTTTGGATGCAACGTTGGAGAATGGTGACCGCTTCGGGACCAAATTGGCGGTACGTCCACCGTTCGAGCCGGGGCGATCGTGAGGCCAACTTGACGCCGATGAGGTATGTCAGACCGGGATACGCCCAGCTGGCGACGCCGTTCAGAAGATAGGAAAGGGTGCGGAGCGGCGTTCGGCGATCGAGAAACAGACGTTCGAGCACCCGGTTCGCGTCGAGCTCGTTGAGGCGGTCCATCCCGTAAGCACGGTAGGCTTCGATTTCCCAGCCCAGGAGCTCGCCTAGATTTCGGTCAAGATGGGTGGTTCGGTCAAGGTCCAACACCAGATAGTCGGTCTTTGCATCGATGACGCGGGTGCAGAGACCACGGAAATCAATGGGTTCGTCGAATACGGTCAGGCTGTCGACGACCCGACAATACCGACCGTTCCTGTCGGCCGAGTGTCCAATGGTTCGCTCCACGGTAAGGGGAGCACCCTCATTCTGCGGCATCGTTTGGGCGAGTGAGCGCATCTCCCTTAAAGCAAGCTTAGTCTTGTCCATAGATCAAGGTCAACGCAGTTGAGTTTCCAAAACGTCAGCATTTGGTAACACAGCGGTGGCGAAGTTGTTTGTTTTCGATAGTCCACGCGGTCGGGCGCTAGCCGAGCAGCCGCGAAAAGAGCGCCTCGTACTGGTTTGCCGTTTGGTCGAGTGTGAGTTTTTGTCCGACCTCTCGCATCCTTTCAAGCGCCTGTTGCCATTCTGGCGAGCCAAGCTCGCCGGCTAAACGTCGTACGGATTCGGCGAGATCGCGATCCGCCAGTGAATTCAGATAAAATGGATAGTCGGCACCCAGGAGTTCAACCACGCCAGGTTCCTTGCCCGACAGAAAGAGGGCGTCGGCAGCGGCGCTGTTGGCGAGTTTCACAACCGACTTTCCCGTGTCGAGGCGGGCTGAAAAGTGTCCATTGAATGCGCGCAGCCGTTCTTGCCATCCGGGCTTTTTGAAATCGACCCGACAAAGTTCGGGAATCGATCCTCTGATTGCCGACGAATTTCCAATTTCACCAATGTAGGCCAAACGAAACACGTTGTGATCAACGACATTGGTTTGAATCAAGGGATCGGCGTGGTGGTAGAACACCTCCACGATCGCTGAATTGCGTAGGTGTTCTACCTGTTCGCGGACGTGATGGCTTGCGCACAGCACCGCATCATACGCCGCGATGGGTGCTCCGGCCTGATGGTCAATCGCGTCCAGCACGACACGGTTTCCGCGTGATTGCCAGACTGACAGAAATCTGGATTCGCTTTTCACGCAAACGATCAGGGAATCTCGGATATCGCGCAGCACCCACCAGGCCGGGCCAATCACCCAGCGGCAGTCGTGACCACGCCGGGCCAGGCGTTCGGCCACCTGTCTCCCACGCATGGTGAACGACGGTCGATTGCGGTGCGACCAGAACACAATCTTCTTGGCGATGCGATGTGTCACGCAATCCGTCTTTTCCTGAATGCGAAAAAAAAGAGGCCGTAGGCAAGGACGAAAGCAATCGAGAGTTGCCAGCGAAATTGCAGGTCGAGGAGCCACTGCAAAACCAGGGCTGTCAGAACGGCGAGCGCGCATTGCGCAACGGGGCGAGCAATGGGCAAGAGCGGCAAACGTACCCCGAGCCACACCCGCGTCTCGAATACCTGCGCCATCTGGGTGATGCAAAGACCGGTCGTGGTGGCGATGGCCGCGCCCATCAGTCCATGGTGCGGAACCAGCAGGAGGTTGCCAAGTACATTGAAACCAGTTGCACCCACGGCGTTGACAAGATTCAGCGCGGGGTGCCCCGTCATGCCCAGTACGTTGCCGGTAAGACCGAAGGCACAACTGCAAACCGATCCGAATACGAGCACGACGAAAAACGTCGACGGCACATCGGCGAAGTGTGCCAGCGTGAAAAGGTCGTCGCGATGCATGATGAACAATATCCCAACCGGCGCGGCGATTTGGACGCACCATCCGGTGACGATGCCGATGCTGTCCGACAAAGCGGTTGCCCTGCCTTCGTGTTGCAAGCGTGCGACAAGGCTGGCGTAAGCCCCGGCAAACGTCACTCGTATCGTGAAAATTTGGCGGGAGACTTCAGAGGCCACGCGATACGCGCCGAGCAACCGATCGGGCGTGCCAGCGGCTCCCAGCAGCACGATGTCGAGGTCGAAGGTTGCCTGGTAAAGCGCCATGTTGAGAGACTGTGGCAGCGCAAATTTCATCAGCGCTCGAAGCGGCGCGCCCTGGATAGCGCGCACCGGATGGGACAACGGAATCTTGCGCGCCAGGATCGCAAGCGCAAACAACGCTCCCACTGCTTGTGCCAAGACGTATGCCCAGGCCATGCCCACTGGATCGACGGTGAAACGTCGCGCAAAGAGGGCGCCTCCCAGAAAGAATATTGGGATGACGAAACTTTTGACGAAAACGTCACCACCCATGCGCATGGACGATCGCAATGCTGCCGTCGCAATTGCGGTGACCGCCACAAAAGGAATTCCGAGGCTCACGACACTCAACAACCGTCCGAGATCGGATCGACCGAATGCGAGGCGGCCGATCGGCGTTCCCCAGAAATGCAAGGATAGACTGGCGATAAGTGCCAGCAAACCAGAGAGCGTCATGGCGATCAGTACGACGCCCGCCATTCGTTCACGTTGCGCGGCGTCGAGTACCCGGTCGCCATCGTGGGCGCACAAGAATTGAACCGCATCCGAGAACCCTGCTGAACAAAAAAATGCCACGATGCCGACACCAGCCAGGTTGAGCGCAAGGGCGCCGTAAGCATCTCCAAACAACCGCACACCGAGAAGTGGCGAGGCGGCAAGTGCGAGACGCCCGACAGCGCCGAGCACGTTGATCGCGGCTCCGCGCTTCAGCAAGACGAGGTCACGGGCCAATGTCATGGCAAGCTCAGCAATACGGAATCACAAGGTGCGACAGCCATTGACGATGGGCGTTTTCGGTTACGTATGATGCATCGATGCGTTCTAGATTGGCTCCGGCGGCCGAGGCATACCAGTGCACAACAATCGTCGACTGAATTGAGGTGGGCAAGACGACCTGGTCGCGACGACGGAACCAGTGACCCGCGAGTCCCGGGCCAATTGGGAAAAATGTTTCAGGAGGCAACACGCGCAAATCTGCACCCTTGTAGGTCCGTACCGCGTCCTGCAACAAATGCGTACCGAGCGCGTAGCGCACCAATTGGCGTTCGCGGGACATTCTCACCATGGCCTCAAGCAACGCAATCCAGAACGGATGTCCCGCCGGTCCGCCCATCACCGCATTGTTCGCGGCAAGCGGGAAAAATCGTTCGACCAATGCGTAGGCATCAAAGCCGCCGTCCCAGGCGTTGAAAATTTCGCGCACCGCGGACAGCAGAAAAGCGCGACCCCGCACGACAGGATTAAACGAGTGCATGACCGACGCGGGAAACGCAACACGTTCCTCTCCGCAGAAAATGCCCCCGTGGCGAAGTATCTCGTCGAACGGATGCAGTGTAACCGTGTCCGTGTCGAGATAGACGCCACCATGGGACGCGAGCACCAGCACACGCAAGACGTTGGCACGCGCAGCAGGCGCGCGGAGTCGGGCAAGCAATTCCACCATCGGTTGCACGGGAACGCCCGCGCGCTCGCAGAGGCCTTGCACATCAAGGGGGACGGAGACGATGCCATCCATTTCGAGCAGGTGGCGAAAATCGCGCGCGTGTGGCCCATCCTCGAGCACGAGACCGTCGTGGTGAATCAGGACCTTGTCGAATCCCCCCTGCAACCGAGCCGACCGCACCGCAACGGAATAGATCCAGGGGAAGCCACGCCCAAGCCAGACGAAGTGCCCAAGCGACGGAATCTTTGGAAGAAGGTCTAGGCCCATCGCCCGGCTCCGCGGTTCCGTGGGGTCGCCATTGCCGCCGCAGTCTTGCACGCAGGTTAGAAGATTGCGTTTGTGTCAGATGGAATTCACACGTCTGTCACACCGAAGGGCGCAGGTACCTGCGATGAAGCCCTCTTTGCCGCCCCCTCCCCACCGCGTCATGATGCGCATTCTTTTCAGCTACGTCGAACTTTGCGCCCGGCGACCGATCCTTTTGACTCTGTTGTTGGCGGGGTCGATCGGATTGTCGGTATGGGCCGCACAGCGCATCCGGGTCGATCCGGACATCAGTGCCTTGCTGCCTGATGATTCGCCCGATCGCGCGGCTTTGCAGATCCTGCAGGCACGCACCAAACCTTCGCAACCGTTGATCCTGCTTGTCAGCTCGTCGGAGATCAGTCTCAATCGAAAAATTGCCGCGAAACTTGCAGAAGCAGTCGCGGTCTGGCCGGAGACGCGATTCGCCATCGCGCGACGTGATCCGGCGTCGTTGTGGGAGCGACGGTTGCTATTCGCGCCCGCCAAATCCATCGACGCCATTTCCGAATCGATCGACGAACGGGTGCGATGGGAGCGTTGCCAGGCATTGCCGGGATGTGTCACCCTCGACGAAGCACCGTCGGTTCCCGACGAAGATTCGGTTCGCGAGAGCCTAAAATCATCGCCTGAAACGGCGATGTTGCTGCACATGCTCGGTGGCAGCGGCGTAGAATCCGAGGGTTCAAAACGACGGCACGAGCAGGATGCAAGCGGCGAGCTATGTACCCCCGATGGCACCCTGTGTGCCGTCGAGGCTTCCATCGAAGGTGATCCCTCGAATCTCGCCTTTGCCGACACGATCTTGGCCCGGGTGGACGCGCTGTTTGCAGAGGTTCGGCCGGTAAATGCCCCGGCCGATCTGCGCCTCGTGGTGAGTGGCGCCTACCGGAACGCGCCCATCGCCAGGCGCATGACAACCGAGGATCTCAAGCGAGCATCGATTGTGACCGGCGTGCTGATGTTTACCCTGTTGCTTGTGTGGTACCGATCCATTCGCGTCCTGCTGTTTCTCAACGTGCCGCTCATGGTGGGGCTGGCATGGACGGCAGGCTTTGTCGCTGTGGTCGATCACGATTTGAACATCCTGACCGCGTTTACCCTCGGTGTACTGGGTGGCCTTGGCATCGAATACGGCATTCATATTCTCGCGCACTGGCGCCTGAACACCACGGCCAGTCGCGACCCAGTCGAAAATCGCCGACTGGCCCTGCTCGGATTTCGTGACACGATTCGTCACCTTGGCGGTTCAATGGCCATTGCGGTTGTCACCACGGCTTCAGGATTTCTTTCCCTGGTTGTGGCTCGGTTTCGTGGGTTTTCGGAGATGGGGGCTTTGGCGGCGGTGGGCGTCATGCTCACCCTTTTGGCTTTCATTGTCGTGCTTCCGGTGATGGCTCGGTGGTTTGGATTTTTTTCGCCATCGAGGGCCAAGGCTGATGTGCAGAATAAGGTGCAATCAAGACCGCTTGCGATTCCGCCGCGACGCGCGGCTGCCGTTGCAATCGTCGGAGTTGCAATCGGGATCGGGTTTGGTCTTGTCGGTCGTGGGGTCGGGTTCGAGCTAGATTTTCGCAAGCTTCAGCCGCCCGAGATAAGTCACGGGCTACCATCGGGAACCGCCCTGCGTGGCTCGACGCGCAGAACTGTATTCATGCTGGGCGAATCCCAGGAGGATTTAGAAATCGCGGCCACAGCCCTTCGAATTGAAGGACCAGGGCCGCTCGGCGACGCGAAACAACCGTGGATATTGACGGCTCGAAGTTTTGTCCCAGCCGACCAGCCGACCCGACTCGCTGCGGTGGCAAGGTTGCGCCAGGTCATCGATCGAGCTCTCCGTGATGCCGACGAGAAATCCTCGACGCAGTTGAACAAGTTGCGTTTGCTCGCATCGGTTTCAACGCCTATCGAAGCGAATCAAATGCCGCCGTGGGTTCGGGACTGGCTCTTCGAGCGCAACGGGCGTTTCGGAACCATCGGCCTCATCTATACAGAGCTCAGTGGTTCGGACGCGGGGGAAATGCAGATCTTGCATGAACGCATGGAGCAATGGCGAAATCGGTTTCCCAAAATCGTATTCGCTTCTGCCGTCGCCCAGCTTGGCGAGGTGATCCCCGGTCTCGCAGCCGACGCCCCGATGGTGTTTACCCTCGCCCTCGCCGGACTTGCCCTTTCGACCCTGCTGGTGTCGCGTTCATGGCGACGCACGCTCCTCGTTCTGATTCCGCTTGGACTCGCAACCGGGATCGGCCTTGGGACCATGGCGTTTTTCGACTTGAAGGTGAACCTCTACAACCTGATCGTGTTTCCGCTGTTCCTCGGTATATCCATCGACGGATCGGTTTACGTGGTCTGGGCTTTCGAAAAGGGCGTCCCCCTTCGATCGGAACTCGCCAGCAAGGTCGGTGCGATCTCAATTTCAACTTTCGCCAACATGAGTGGGTTTGCCGGCATGCTCGTGGCACGCAATCCCGGCATCGCATCGCTCGGGAAAACCGCATTGATCATGCTGGGCTCTGCGCTGGTTGTGAACATTTTGTGGCTTCCGTGTCTCATGTTGACGGTGGGAAGAAGTCGGGAGGCCTAGCGAACGAGGCTCTCTTTTTCGAGTACGGCACCCACGTTCCAAGATTGTCACAGGACCGTGACTCTCAGCGGCGCACAGACACCCTAAGGTTGGGCAATTCCCTTGATAGTACTCGACATCACAAGTTTCTTTTCGTCTGGATGCGGTGGCATCAAGCGGTACTTGATCGAGAAGTCCCGCCTGTTGCCGTCCGAGAACGTCGAATATCACATCATCGTTCCCGGTGAATTCGATCGCACGAGTTCAATTGGCGACGGCACGCTGCACGAGATTGCCGGGCCTCTGACTCCGCGGAATGACGAGTATCGTATGTTTGGGTCGAGCGCCAAGCTTGTCGACCTGATCCTGAAGCTACGACCTGACGTGATTGAACTTGGCAGCCACTACTGGCTTCCCACCATCGTCAATCGAGCTGTCCGGCGTTTGCCTTACCGACCCAGGGTGGTCGGTTTCTTTCACAGTCATCCGCGGCAGGTGGTGGAGCCCGTCGTACGGTTCCTTCCGACGCGCATCGTCGGGGACGTGCTGGCTGAGATTGTCTGGAAGTTCTTGTGTCGCCGACACGCTGGATACGACGCGACGCTCGTCGCATCGCGTACCATCGAAGTTCAATTGGCGCGACGGGGGGTTCCCAATGTCACCCGCGTTGGACTTGGCGTTGACGTCAACGTGTTTTCCCCCGATGCCGCACCCGAAAAGCGAGCCGCAGCGCATCCTGGCGCAAGCAAACCGTTGCTGCTGACGTACGCGGGTCGCTTCACGGCTGACAAGGAGCTCGACGTCTTGATGCGAGCTTTCCCGATCATTCACGCGCGAACGGGCGCAACCCTTCGATGCATCGGCTCGGGACCATGGCAAAAGCGACTCGAACGGTTCGCAGCCGAGCAAGCCGGCGTCTCCGTTATGACTTATGTCAACGCGCCATCTGACATGGCACGCTGTCTCGCGGAAAGCGACGTGGTGGTGGTCCCAAGTCAGACCGAAACGTTTTCGCTCGTGACCGCCGAAACGCTCGCTTCGGGGACACCGGTTCTCGGACCCAACCGAGGTGGCGTGAGAGAACTTATCGAGGACTCCCACGGCGGCATGTTGTTCAAAGCCGGAAGTTCAGATTCAATGGCGGAAACGTTCGAGCGACTGGCCGCGATGTCTCCTGCGAATCGCCTTGCCATCAGCGACGCCGGACGGAAGCACGCGGTAGACCACTTGACCTGGGAACGTGTCACACGACGTGCCCTGGATGTCTATACCGCCGCACTTGAAGTTCCCGAACGCCTGCTCGAAGTCCCCGACGTGGCATAGCGGCTCCCGGACTCAGGCCGCGGTCACGCTCCTTGAAATCAGAGTGAGACTTTTGCACTGCGGAGTGTAAACCTCCCGGTGCATGCCACCGTTCTTTGATCCGAAAGCAACGCCGAAGGGTGGGCTTTCGGCGCCTGCGACCCAGCGCAACAGGAATCCGATCCTGGCTGTGCTTGAGCGGATATTGCCCAAAGCCGGCATGGTTCTGGAGATCGCAAGTGGCACCGGTGAACACGCGGTGTATTTCGCCGCCGCGATGCCCGGGATCGTCTGGCAACCGTCGGATCGGGTGATAGCCCACCTGCAGAGCATTTCCGCGTGGCGCGAATCCACGGCGGTTGAGAACGTACTTGCACCGCTCGTTCTGGATGTCGAGTCCGTGCCATGGCCAATCCAACACGCGGCCGCCGTGGTCAACATCAACATGATTCACATTGCGCCCTGGTCGGCCTGTATCGCGCTGATGAAGGGTGCGGCTTCCCTGCTGCCACCTGGTGCGCCGTTGTTTCTGTATGGACCCTTCAAACGCGATGGAAAACACACATCCGAAAGCAACGAGGCGTTTGATCTGAGACTGCGCGCCGATGATTCGCGCTGGGGTGTGCGCGACCTGGGAGATGTTCAGGCGGTTGCCTCGCAAGCGGGCTTTGCGCTACAGGAGCTCGTCTCGATGCCCGCGAACAATCTCTCAATCGTATTTCGGCGAGAGGGGTAGTTGTGTCACGAATCGAGACCGCCGGTCGCAGCCTGGCAGAGCGCCACCGCCACGATCGCCGCCGTTTCGGTTCTCAGAATACGCGGGCCGAGTCCCACCGAAACGAAGCCTTGTAGCGCAACCCGTGTCACCTCTTCGGGCGAAAAGCCACCTTCGGGACCAATCAGTAGCACGATATCCCTGCAGCATTCCGGAATCGACCGGGTCAGCGAGCGTTGATTCTCCGATTCCCAAAGCACCAGTCGAACCGCTCCGGGCGTCGCAACGCTCCTGGCGACTTCTTCCAGATCGAGAGGGTCGTCGATGCGGGGCACATCGGCCCGACCACACTGGCGAGCTGCCTCGCGCGCGATGGTTCGCCAGCGTTCTAGTTTTCCGGCCGCCTGTTCGGCATCCAGACTCGCCCTGGCAGTGATGACCGGTACAATGGTGGTCACTCCAAGTTCCGTGGTCTTCTGTACGATGAGTTCCATGCGGTCGGCTCTTGGCAACACTTGCAACAGCGTGATACGCGTCGCCGGCGCGGGGATCGTTCTTCTGGTGCCCAGTCGCAGCGAAAGGGACTGCCGCTCGATGGACAAGATCTCCGCTTCGATCTCGTTGCCGAGACCATCGAAAACCCCCAGCACATCCCCAACTTGAACGCGCAACACACGGACGAGGTGTTTGTAGGCGGGGCCATCCACCATCAAGGATTCACCCGTCAGGCGTTCCGGTTCGATGAAGAGCCGCGCGGTCATTTTCGTAGCACGCTGAGTGCCGACCACTCGCCGTCCACGGCGTGATCGGTTAGCTCGAATCCAACCTGTCGGTACGCCGCAATCACCGAGTCCGCCTGTTCGTTCAAAATCCCGGAGAGGATCGCCCGACCATTCGGAGCAACCGAAGCAAAAATCTCGCTTGCCAGCGGTATCAAGACCGGGGCTTCGATGTTCGCGAGCACGAGGTCATACGGTTCCGGATCGCGGGCGCGCAACTCGGCCAGGGTGGCCGTTTCGGACTGAACGGACGTGACGGCATTGTCGGCAAAGTTTTCCCGCGTACAGGCGACGGCTTCGTCGTCGATATCAGCCGCCATCCCCTTCGCCCCCGGCCAGAGCCGTGCGGCGGCGATCGAAAGGATGCCCGACCCACAACCCAGATCGAGGAACCGCTGCACGGTGTGTTGCGCATCGGCCAGTGTCTCGCATTGTCCCACCACGAGGCGGGTGGTGGGGTGGGCGCCGGTGCCGAACGCGCGTCCCGGATCGAGATCGATGATGATGTTTCCCTCTTCGGCTGGGCGACCCGCGCGATCCCAGGACGGGCAGACGTAGACCCGTTTGCCAATGCGCGTGGTGTGGAAAAACTGTTTCCAGACGTCGCGCCATTCCGATTCGTGTGAAACCCGCTGCCGGATGATGGGGGTGTCGATGCTGGCGCCCGCCGCCCGTGCGAGGGTCAGGGTTTCGTCAATCGCTGACAGGATATCCGGTGCTTTTTCGGGATCCGCCTGAACGACCAGAATGACAAAGCCCTTTGGCGCGCCCAGCAAGGTATCGGCATCTCGAATCTCGACTCCGTCACACAATTCAGAAAGCGTGGCTGCCAGGAGATCGGCCACGTCTTCGCCCACCTCGACCTGGATTTCTGTCCAAACCGTATCTTGTTCGCTTTGAGGCATGTTGTTTTCGGCTACGCGAGTGCTTGGTCGGTATCGGCCAGTAAATCGTCCACGTCTTCAATGCCGACGGAGATCCGCAACAGGCCGTCGGTTATCCCCTGCGCCTCACGGGTTTCGGGGGAAAGCGCGCGGTGGGAAAACGATGCGGGATGGGTGACGAGTGACGATACGCCGCCCAGACTCGAGGCGCGGCGCATCACGTGGATGCGGTCGTAGAAGCTCCGGGCTGCCGTCAGGCTTCCGGCATCGAAGGAAACGATGGCGCCGGGGCCGCGCAACAGGGCGGCTGCACGGGCATGATCGGGGTGCGAGGCGAGGCCCGGATAGTGAACCACCCGGATTCGAGGATGTTGTTCCAGATACTCGGCAAGACGCTGCGCGGAACGCACCTGGCGTTCGATTCGCAGCGGCAAGGTGCGCAGCCCGCGCAACGACAACCAGGCGCAGAACGGATCCATGATCGCGCCGAGTACCGTGCGATGGTTGCGGACACGGGCTGCGGTCTCGGAATTGGCAACCACGATGCCGCCAACCAAATCGCTGTGTCCCGCCAGGTATTTCGAAACGCTGTGGACGACGGCGGTCGCACCGAGGGCGAGGGGTTGCAAAAGGCAGGGCGTCGCAAAAGTGGAATCCACGATGAGCGCAATCCCATGTTTCTGGGCGAGCGCCGCAAGCGCCACAACATCGGACACCCGCAGCAAGGGGTTGGTGATGGTCTCGATGACGATCGCCCGCGTATCCGGTCGGAGCGCAGCCACAACCGCTTCTGTTTGCCAGGCCGGAACGAAGACGCTTTGCAGTCCCATCGCGGGCAGCTGATCGCGCACCATCTCCGTAGAGCCGCCGTAGAGCCCGTCCGAAACGATCAGGGCCGAGCCCTTGCCGGTGCCCAGGATCGCTCCGAAAAGGGCTGCTGTGCCGGAGCCGAACGCCACCGCTTCGACTTGTTCGCTGCCACCTGCGTCTTCGAGCTCGGCGACGGCCTGCTCAAAGGATTGCACCGTCGGATTGCCGTGACGGGCATAGATGAAAGCCTGGCCCCGCGCCGCCTGATCTGCAGCCTGTGAATCGGCGTATTCGAAATTGCTGGTCAGGAAAAGCGGTGGGACATGGGGATGCTCACCGGCGCTGCCCGTTCCCCAAACTGCCTCGTCCCGAGGGGCGCCGCCATGGACGGCACGCGTCGAAAAACCCGTAGCCTGCTTGGGCAACGGCAACGATGTTTCCGCGATGGGCTTCCCGCGGTCTCCGTTTTGGCTCACCGCGAAAATTCCCGACCGGCGGCCTTATCGGCCAGGTCGACGTTTCATTTCACGACGGCGACGTTTGCGCGCTTCGCGCATCTTCCGTTTCTTCTTGACGGAAGGCTTCTCGTGATAGCGGCGACGCTTGATCTCTTGAAGAATACCTTCCTTCGACATCTTCTGTTTCAGCACTTTAACCGCCTTTTCAATCGAATCTCGAACTTCGACCTCAAGGGGTTTTCCGTGCAGCGTTTCCAAAGTTCGGGTCTCGGCGGTGGTCATCGTTTTGGGGGCGCGAGTAAAGCACTGCACCTGATACCGGTCAAGCCCGATCGCCGGGCGTGTCGCCGCGGGTCCGATCCTTTGGAGCCAGCGCCTTGGTCGACCGGGCTCGTGATCGGATTTACACAGCACAAAAAATACGTAAGCTTAAAAACATAAAAAATCATTGCTGAGCCAAGTCGGCTTGGGTTATGAAAGTGTTTGCTGCGAAAACAGGACCGCTTGTCGAGTGGGCAGAGCGGATAGAGAACAAGGAGTCGAACATGTTGGGCGCAAAGGTATTTACGGCGACGAAGGCAAGGGATCGGGAAGACTTGGGTGACGCTGTGACCCGCTGGATTCATGACAACCCCAAGGCCAAAATTGTGGACAAGGTCGTAACGCAGAGCTCCGATAGCGAATTTCACTGCCTGAGCATCACGATCTGGTACGAGGCCTAGGCTTCCCAGGTCGGATGACTGACCACGCGGCGCCATCTTGCCTGTGTCAAGATGGACGCCATGCGATTCGGGTTCCTTCTCAGGCGAAACAAGCCGGAGGCCATTGAGACCGCGCGAGAGCTCAGTTCGATACTGGCAGCGTCCGGTCACGCGTGTTTCCTTTGCGAAGAGCCGGCGGCGCCCTGGGAGGGTGTCACGCTGGTTCCGCGAGCCGCGCTGGGCGCATCGATAGACGTTTTGGTTGTGCTTGGCGGTGACGGTACATTTTTGGATGGCGCACAACTTGTTGCCGACCACGGCGTACCGCTGATTGGAATCAACCTGGGATCACTCGGGTTCATGACCCAGTTCGCTTTGCCCGAGGCACGATTGGCAATGGCTGCGGTCGTGGCAGGCGAGCTGCCAATCGCCGAGCGTATGCGAATGCGCGTCTCCCATCTCTCGAATGGCGTGGAACTGGCGAGCCAAAATGCCTTGAACGACGCTGCGGTTACCCAGGGCAAGCAGGCTCGGCTCCTGGATCTCACGACTGAGGTCGATGGCGAGATGATCAGCGCCATCAAGGCGGATGGGCTCGTCATCGCGACGCCCACGGGGTCAACGGCATATAGCCTCGCTGCCGGCGGGCCGGTGGTCACTCCGGGGATGGAGGCATTGGTCATGACGCCCATTTGCCCGCATGCGCTCACCTATCGTTCCGTGGTGCTGCCGGCCAAGGGGCTCATCCGTATTACCAACACGTCGGAACACCAGGCCTTGCTCACGGTGGATGGACAGTGGACCCGCGAACTGTCGCCGGGTGATCAGGTCGAGATTCGCCGGGCCTCCAAACCGTTGCGCATCTTTGCCGGGCCTCGCCCCTTCTTCACCGTCTTGCGGGAAAAGCTGCGCTGGGCTGAACGCTAGCCCGGATCGGCATCTACGTTCTACGTATTGCAGAAGATTTCGCCCGGGCCAGGTTCGAGAATACCAATTATTCCGATGGGTTGAGCCAGCGGTCGGCATGCCGTGAGGCGGCATGACCCCTGCAATGGGAATCCGGTACCCCAACCGGAGCCCACCCCATGCATCAACGAATTCCCGTCGCGTTTGCCGTTTGCCTCGTTCTTTTCGGCGCCATATCGGCCTGTAACCACCGCAGGTCCCAAAAGGCAAAGGACCCTCGCACGACGCCAGCGACTTCGCAGGGCGAACTGGAGGTCACGGCGCACACCTCGGGCGTCATTTCGGTTGCCGACGGCATTCGTGTTGCGTTTTCGGACAACCTTGGGCCCGCGCCCGGGCCGATTGCCACGCCCGCGCTCGTCTTGAATCCCAACCTACCCGGAACATTGGCTTTCATTCGTCGCGATGAGATTGAATTCAAACCGGACGCGCCCTTACCTGCCGGGCAGAAATTCGAGGTCACTGTGGACTTCTCGGCACTTGGGTTGTCCGCAAAACCCCCGTTCCATTTTTCGTTCGCGACTAGAAAACAGAGCGCTCAGTTGGTCTCCGAGGGGATTTCATTTTCGGACGACGATCCGGCCTCTTCGCTTGTCCTCACCGGTCTCGTGACCACCGCCGACATCGCTTCTGTTGAGGCGATTGAATCTGGATTCACAAGCAATCCAAAGTCACTACCGATTGCATGGCGACACGATTCCGAACATCTGAAACACCACTTTACGGTCACGGGAATCAAGCGCCGAGACGTTGATCAAAAGATCGTGTTGAGCTTCGACGGCAAGGGACTCGGCCAGTCGGGAACACAGTCGGTGACGCAGTCGGTTCCCGGTTTCGAAAACTTTTCCATTCTTTCAGCGCGTGCGGTTCAAGACAAGGGGCGCCACGTCGAGTTGCGTTTTTCCGATCGTCTTGACCGCAAACAAGATCTCGGGGGTTTGGTCACGTTCGACGGCCGCACCGATGCGAGGGTGGTGATTCGAGGCAACCTCGTCGAGGTTCATGCGCGAGGAGACCTTTCGGGCGAGGTGACAGTGAGCGTGCATCCCGGGGTCGAGAACGAGCGCGGGAAAAAACTGCGTTCGGGCGGAAGCTACCGCATCGAGTTTGTCCGATTGATGCCAGAAGCCCGATTTGTAGGTGCCGGCACGATTGTTCCGTCGTCAGAGAATCTATTGATTCCCATCGAGACCGCGAATCTTCGTCGTGTAACGGTTGAAGCGATGCGCGTGCCCGATAAAAATCTGCCGCAGTTTTTTCAGGTCAATCGCGTCTCTGGCAACAGCGAGTTGCGTCGCGTCGGCCGTGTGGTCTGGAAGAAGACCCTGACACTCGGGCACGACCGAGACCTGAAAGAAACCTGGACGCGACATGGCCTCGACCTCGCGAACCTCGTCAAGCAGGAGCGGGCAGGGCTCATCCGGTTGCGCCTGTCCTTTGGTCCTTCCGATGTCCTTTTCGATTGCTCGAAGGCCGAGAAAGCAAACCTCGAAGCCCCCTCTCTCGGTACCGACGATGCGCTTCTGAACGACAACGATGAGAACGAGGGGAGTTACTGGAACACCGTCTCCGGTGACTGGAACGAGATGTACAACAACCGCGGCAATCCCTGTCATGCGGGATACTATCGGAGTGAAGCGTATTACGGAGATGGCGACAGTCCACGATCACCAGGACGAAACGTCGTGTTGAGTGATCTGGGGATTTTGGCCAAGCGGGGCGAAGGCAAGGAGGTGCTCGTTGTCGTCACGGATCTCAAGACCACCAAGCCTCGCGCGGACGTGCTCGTGACCCTCGTTGACTATCAGCAACAGGTCCTTGCGACAGGTAGAACCTCGGCGTCGGGTCAAGTGCAACTCAACTCGCCCCAGGTCCCTTTCCTGGTGGTGGCGGAACACCATGGCGATCGCGGCTATTTGCGGATGGATGAAGGCGATTCGCTCAATACCGCGCATTTTGACACCGGTGGTGATGCTGTGTCGCGCGGGCTCAAGGGGTTTTTCTACGGTGAGCGGGGCGTGTGGCGGCCGGGCGACTTGATCCATTTGACCTTCGTGCTTTCGGATCGCGACAAGGTATTACCTGAAGGCCATCCGTTGCATTTTGTGCTCTCTGATCCGCGCGGCAAGATTGTTCGGCACCAGGTGGTGGCGCGGGCCCCGAGCGGATTTCACGTCTTCGAGTTGAGTACTTCGAGCGACGCCATGACCGGCCTGTATGTCGCCCGGGTCAAGGTGGGTGGGGTCGAGTTTAACCGGTCGTTGCGCGTCGAGGCGATTCGACCCAATCGGATGAAGATCGGCCTGGAAACGCAGCACAAGTTTCTGCGTCCCGCGATGTCGATGGATGGACGTCTGACGGCCAGCTGGTTGCATGGCTCTCCCGCAAGCGATCTACAGGCCAAGATCGAAGTGTCGCTGCAGTCGAAAGAAACGAAGTTTGCGAAGTATCAAGAGTACAGGTTTGACGATCCCACGCGCACATTTCAGTCCAAAGCCGAGATCCTTTTCGACGCCGCACTCGACGGGGAAGGCCGCGCGTCCATCGCGGCAAAGATTCCGTTTCAGGGTGAGGCGCCGGGCATGCTGACGGCAAATTTCGTTACCCGGGTTTTTGAGGAGAGTGGCGGATTCAGTGTTGACCGACACGAACTTCCTTTCTCGCCCTATTCGCGCTACGTCGGACTTCGATTGCCGCCCGGCGACAAGGCCCGCGGCATGTTGCTGACGGATGAGAAACACAAGGTTGATCTGGTTGCCGTGGATGCGTCCGGAAATCGACTCAAGCAGGATGTTGAACTTCATCTTGAGCTTCTGAAGGTGTCGTGGCGCTGGTGGTGGGAAAAAAGCGGCGAGGATCTCTCCACTTATGCAAGCGGCGAATCGATTGCCCCCATTCAAAGCGGCGACGTGAAATTGAGGAACGGTGCGGGGCAATGGTCATTCGAGATCAAGTATCCCGATTGGGGTCGCTACATTGTGGTTGCCACTGACAAAACCGGAAAACACCGCGCTGGATGGGTGTTCTACTGCGACTGGCCGGGCTGGGCCGGCCGTGCCCGGAAGGATCAACCCGGTGGTGTCGGCGTCTTGCCGATCTCGACCGACAAAACGAGTTACATGCCAGGTGAAGTGGCCATCTTGACGATTCCCGCTGCGGTGTCTGGCCGTGCATTGGTCAGCCTCGAGAACGGCAGTCGCGTGCTTTCGGCCTCGTGGGTCGAGCTGCACGGCGAGTCGGTTCAGCATCGCATTCCTGTCACCCGGGAGATGAGTCCCAACGTCTATGCAAACGTTGTGCTATTGCAGCCGCACGTCGGACGCGGCAATGATCTGCCCTTGCGCCTGCACGGCATCGCGGCCTTTTCGGTCGTGGATCCGGCGTCAAAACTCAACCCGGTGCTCAAAACACCACTGGAGTATCCGCCCGGTGGGCAGGCGCGTGTGACGGTTTCAGAATCCGCCGGGAGGGCGATGACCTATACCGTCGCGATCGTGGACGAGGGGCTTCTGGGTCTGACGCGTTTCCGCACCCCGAACCCCTGGAACACGTTTTTCGCGCGTGAGGCGCTTGGCGTGAAGACCTGGGATCTCTTCGACGATGTCGTGGGCACACAAAACGGCCGGGCCGCCAACCTGTTGGCAATCGGCGGGGGCGAGGACGAAGAGGGTGACGTCGAGACGCCCCCTGACCAACAACGGGCCAATCGTTTCCCTCCGATGGTTTTGTTTGCAGGACCGTTCACCCTGAAGGCGGGGGAACACCGGGAACACACGTTCACGCTGCCACCGTATGTTGGCGCAGTTCGCACAATGGTGGTGGCAGGCGACGGAAAGGCCTATGGCGCCACCGAGGCCAACGTTTTCGTTCGCAAGCCTCTTTTTGTGCTGGCCGATCTGCCGCGGGTTCTCGGCCCTGGTGAAGAGTTGTCACTGCCCGTTGCGGTATTTGCCCTCGAAAAGCAGCTTCGCACTGTGTCGTTGCGGGTGTCGGGCAACGAGCGCGTGCAGTTCCAGGGACCGACCACCAAGGTCATCGCATTCAAATCGCCGGGTGACGAGTTGGTTCCTTTTCGTTTCAAGGTGGGTTCATCGCTTGGTGTGGCACGGTTCGAGATCGAGGCTACAAGCGGTGCCGAGCGGGCCACCCACGTTGTCGAGGTGGATGTACGTCACCCCGGGACCTCGGTGACCCGAGTCGTTGGCAAGTATCTGAAGCCGGGTGAATCCTGGACCGTGGACGCCTTGCCACTTCCCGGGATACGTGGTACGAATCAGATCACGCTTGAACTGTCCCGGATACCGCCGCTCGATCTCGAGCGCCATCTTGGCTACCTGATACGCTATCCCCATGGTTGTGTTGAGCAGACAACCGCCGCGGCGTTTCCTCAGCTTTATCTTGGTGAACTGGTCCATCTCGACGATGCACGGGCATTTGCTGTTGACCACCACATCAAACAGGCGATCGAGCGGCTGGCACGGTTTCAGCAAGGCAACGGGGGATTTGGGTACTGGCCGACCGACAACGTTTCGCACGACTGGGCGTCATCCTGGGTTGGACATTTTCTGGTCGAGGCACGTCGCGCAGGGTATCGCGTGTCCGACCATCTCATCGAACGCTGGGTGGCGTTCCAACAGAATGCAGTGAACGCTTTTCGTCCGGGCGATTCGGATACGCACCAGGCCTACCGATTGTTTACGCTCGCCAACGCAGGGCAACCAGCCTTGCCCGCGATGAATCGACTGCGCCAGTCTACGGATCTGTCGGTCGCTGCGCGCTGGCGTCTAGCGGCTGCCTATCAACTCGCAGGTCAAGGTCCGGCGGCCAAGGCGCTCGTGGCGAACGCGCCTTTGGTTGCACTGGCTTCGCCAGCAACCGATACCTCGTTTTCCACCCCGATGCGCGAGAGTGCCATGATTCTCGAAACCCTTGCGCTGATGAACGATCCGCGTGCGGCTGAAGTAGCGCTCGCGGTGTCGGCAACGCTTACGACCGATGCGGTGCAGAATACCCAGGCTGCGGCGTTTGGACTTGTGGCCATGAATCGATGGGCGAAAGTACACGAAAAGCCCGGAGATCCGATTCGCTTTGTGACACAGATGGGTTCGCAACCTGCTGTCACCATCGACAGCGACAAGCTGTTGTCGCAAACCCCGGTGCCGATTTCGCCCGGCGCCGATCCGAAGCGACAGTCGTTTGTCGTGACCAATCGAGGCAGCGGTGGATTCGCCCGCGTGATCATGACCGGCATGCCGCCCGTGGGCGAGGAAAAAGCTGAGGCACACGGACTGAAACTTTCGACCCGCTATCAAACGCTCGGCGGACAGCCCGTGGACATCGCGCGTGTCACGCAGGGTACCGATATCAAGATCGAGGTGACCGTGTCGGGCGGCAATGGACGTCTCAACGAACTGGCGCTGACGCATCTGTTGCCGTCGGGTTTTGAGTTGCGAACGGAACGATTGTCAGCGACCCAGATGCGCGCATCTTCGTTTGACTACCAGGATTTGCGCGACGATAGGCTTTTGACCTACTTCGATCTCGATGCGGGAGCATCCAAGACCTTCGAGTTGATAGCCCACGCGGCCTATCCAGGACGGTACTACCTGCCACCCATTCACGTTGAAGCAATGTACACGCCGACGACCATGGCACACGAAGCCGGCAAGTGGATCTCGATCGTGGCGCGCGATGCCTCGGGGGTGCAGTGATGGAGCGCCGCCGTTCCTTTCGGTGGTTGATCACATCGGCAACCCTCGGATTGTTGTCTGGCATTGTCGTTGGGATATTGCCTGTGCCACGCTTCGCGACGATCGAGTCCACAGTGGTCTTCGATCGTGAGGGCAATCTGTTGGCGGGTCAAGTTGCCCCTGATGGTCAGTGGCGATTTGGAACGCCCGCCGCGATTCCCGAGCGCTACCGTCGGGCTCTCTTGATGTTCGAGGACGAGCGGTTTTTGCTTCATCCTGGCGTCGATCCCATCGCGATCGTGCGCGCGACGGTCGCCAACGTTCGCCATGCGCACGTGGTCAGCGGGGCCAGCACCCTCACCATGCAGGTGGCGCGCATGGCCCGCAACGCACCCACGCGAAACCTGGGTGACAAAATCATCGAGGCCGCGCTCGCGTTGCGCACCGAGTGGTCGCTGTCGAAGGACGAGATTCTCGCGTTATACGCAACGCACGCGCCCTTCGGTGGCAACATCGTGGGCCTTGAAGCGGCAGCATGGCGGTATTTTGGGCGCCCGCCTGAAGATCTGACCTGGGCGGAAGCGGCAACCCTCGCGGTCTTGCCCAACAGTCCCGCCGTGATGCATCCGGGCCGCAACCGTGCGGCACTGACAGCAAAACGTGATCGCCTCTTGCGCCGACTCGCGGCGGATGGGGCGTTTGACACGGGAACGCTGGCGTTGGCCCTTGCTGAACCGATACCCGATAGACCTCGTGCCTTGTCCCAGCTTGCGCCACATCTGTTGAGTCACCTGCATCAACGGGGACGTGGTCGGACCCGAGCAACGATCGACACAGCCTTGCAGGCGGAAACGGGAACCGTGTTGACCCGACATCAACAAACGCTTGCGGCGCGTGGTATTCACAACCTTGCGGCGTTGATCGTGAACAACAGTTCGGGCGCCATTGTTGCGTATCACGGAAACGTGATCTCGGACGGTCACCATGAAGACCAAGTCAACATGGTGGAAAGTCCTCGCAGCACAGGGAGTCTACTCAAGCCGTTCATCTACGAGGCGCTCTTGAGCTCGGGTGATCTCTTGCCCGAACAACTGGTCGCCGATGCGCCGATCGTCGTCGGTGGATTCAAACCCGAGAACTTTGGCAAGGCGTTCGATGGCGCCGTTCCCGCCTCGGAAGCGCTGTCTCGCAGCCTGAATATTCCGGCCGTGCTCGAGTTGCAGAACCTCGGGATTGCCGCGTTTTTGGCCCATTTGCGGGGCCTTGGCGTCACGACGCTTTCCGACCGCGATGAAACGTACGGCCTTTCGCTGGCACTGGGTGGCGCCTCTGGCACCCTGCGCGAGATGGCTGGACTTTATGTGGCGCTCGCACGCTCGGCGCTTGGGATCGCGAATCCGGTGGTCACGCCCTGGGTTGAGGAAGGCGAGGCCCCCGTCCTTCATTCGGATCCGATGGCGCATTCTGCCGCGTATTTGACACTCGAAGCCCTGCGCACGGGCTTGCGAGCCGATGGTGAAGACGGCGCTGTCCCGCTCGGCAGCGGTCGGATGATTGCCTGGAAGACCGGGACAAGTCAGGGACACCGTGACGCGTGGGCGATTGGTGTTACACGTGGATACACGGTCGCGGTGTGGGCGGGCAATGCCGATGGGGAAGGGCGCAACGGTTTGACAGGAAAACTGGCCGCAGGCCCTGTCATGTTTGAGTTGTTTGACCATTTGCCGACTGAGCGATGGTTTGATCCGCCCGCTTCGCTCGCAACGGTCAAGGTGTGTTCCCAAAGCGGCATGAAGGCGTCCGAGAACTGTGCGCACACGCGGATGCAGGCCACGGCTCCCGCGGGCGTCAATTCGATGCCCTGTACATTCTGTCATACGCTTACGCTGGCCGCGGATCGCGACGAACAGGTTCATTCAGATTGTGCGGCGGTGGCATCGATGCGGCGCACACCATGGTTTGTATTGCCGCCCGACCAGGAGGTCATTTATCGACAGAACCATCCTGAATACCGTGCGCTTCCCCGTTGGCGCTCGGACTGTCACCCGGCCGATGGAGTGGAAAGGGGAACGCTTGCGATTCTCCGTCCGGCTCCCGGGGGGAAGGTTGTGATCCCCCTCGATCTGGATGGGCAAAGGGGCGAAACGATTTTCTCAGCAACCCATCGCGATACATCGGCGCGCGTCTTCTGGCATCTCGACAGCACGTTCCTGGGGACGACCGAGGGTCAACACAAGCTGGCTGTGTCCCCCGACCCCGGCCCGCACATGCTCACTCTGGTTGATGAGCACGGCGACCGCGTTGAACGTCGTTTTGAAATTCTGGCTGTTAACCAGCGGGTCACCCTGAGATAGATGTTCACGCACGAGAATCGGTTTGCCAGATACCGATGCGGCGCAGGAGAGCATCGTTGCGACGCAGACATGGTCCTTCGATGCAGCGCAGCCACGCTACTACACCGGCGATCCCGAATTGTTGCCGTGTCTGGGCAACACCGTTTGTTGGAACACAGCAAAGCCATGCTGTAGCGCAAAATCACGCTGGTGCGCACCGACCACCCGCCAACGTACTATCGCAGGAAGGTGCCGTGTGTCTTTTCCACGATCATTAGCTGGCGCAGGTCAAACGAGGGTACGTGTTCCGGGATTTGTGCAGCACTTGGTCCGCGGTAGAAGCGCAGCGGCTCGAGATTGGTTGTACAACGGGTGTCCGGTGTGACGTCGGGTGCGTTTAGAAACTGTTCCATAATCCCAACCGCGCATTCACCATCGATGGCACCATGTGCTGCGTTGGAAACCTCAATGTGATAGCTGCGGGACAGCGACGCCTGCGCAAGTTGACCCCATGCAGGTGGTGTCACTGGGTCGAGTGTCCCGGATGCCACCAGCGTGGGAACGTCGCTGACCACCGCCGTATTGGCAGTGGGATCAGCAGGGGTCACTGGCCAATTCGCGCAAACGGAGATGAACGAAACATCAAATAGAAGCCGACGCCAGTCTTCCAGCCCCGCGAATGCCGCGTCGAATTTCCCCCTGTCTGTGAATGGCGCTTCATCCGCGCAGAGCACAGAAAAATACATCGGCAAGCTGATGCTATCCAAGTTGTTTGACACATCTATGAATTCAGCGACAGAATTCAATTGTCCCGCAGCCGCCGCCGCGATGATCAGAGGTGCGACCGAATGCCCAAAAGGCCGGTAAAGCGAGTGTTGCAAAGCCGCAACCAGTTCCCGTCCACCAATCTTATGCAAAGCACCTTGTTGAATTTCGACTGGGTTGGCGTCAAGCGCATCGATAGCGGCGAAAAATCTGTCGCGCAAATCAGGCATGCAATCCGCGCTTGCCGCACACCGCGTGAACAAACCTTCGAACGCAGCAGCCCACAGAGGCCCTGCCGTCGCAAGCAGATCCACTTGAGGCGGAAGAACAGAATCGATGACGGCGGATCGGACACCTCCAGAATGCCGCCGCATGACTTCAAGCGCCAAACGGGTTCCGTAGGATCCACCAAGTAGGTTCCACTGCCGGTAGCGGAGCGCCCGCCGCACCCAATCGATGTCATCCGCGTTTTCTACTGTTCGGTATGCGGACAAACTATGGTTCAACTCAGCGCTCAATTTCGCGTGGCATTGCACCAACTCGGCCCGATCCGATGCGGTGAGCTCATGTGCGTCTTGACCGGGAAGCAACGCGGCTCGATTGGGCGGCGCTGTTTCCGTAAAGGTGCAGCCAAGGCGGGGCAAACTATGACCCGTACCACGCTGATCGATGAACACCACGTCTCGCCCCCCGAACAGCGATGTTTGTTCCTGCGCCAATCTAGCCGCGCTGTCGACGGCTCCGCCGCCAGGGCCCCCAGCAAGCACCACGACGGCGTCAGGGAACGTGTTGCGGTTAGGTCCCTCAACGACGGCCACGGCCAGGTGCAAGATGGGTCCGTCCAATCCTTCCCCGCCTTCGTGAAATGCCGGTACCACGACGACACCACCTTCCACGTGGTCACCTGCCATTCCAAAAGGACAAGTGGGGGTACGTACGAATTTGGGCTCGTCGCTGCCATTGCCGCCGCAACCTTGCCCCGACACTGTCAGGACCACGAATATGAGACCAATCCCTCCGCTACCCGTTGATCTACGCGCGGTCGTCATGGACTCGGCATCGTAGCAGGTTGGTCCAAGGATGATCTAGCCCTCCTTCGCCCTCGCGCTCCCGACGGTCGTGTGCGCAAAGCCTTCGACGGTGTCTCCCACTTGCCCCGCAGGCAGCAGGAAAAGATCATCGAAATCGTAGAGGCCTTGGTCGCTCAACACAATTAAAAGGCCAGCTTAGATCCGCGAGTGAATCAAAGGTGCCGACGAATCTCCGGGTTCGCAGCCAACTGGAGATTCTGCGTGCATAACTCATTCACAACCCGCCGCGAAAACGCCGCCGCCAGCGCCCCGAACTGGGCATGGGAAAGCCGAATTGAACCTGCCGCATAGCTGGCGGTGATCTCTACATCAACGCCCAACCGTTCGAAGCTTAGGACAGCATCCGATTCTGTGAACTCGAACTTCGCGTTGGTATCTTCTTCTAGCGCTTCTGAAACCGCCTTTAAGCTTAAGGCGAAATCTAAGACTGGTACCCAACCCCATGGGGCGCTGAAATCAATCTGCTCCATGGATTCACGCAGGTAAACATTGCCGAGAAATAGTTCGTATCTCAGTTCTTCCGGCGCTGCATGAGCCAGATCAACGGCAGCGAGTTTTCTAGATGATGTTGGTTCCAAGCTGTAATCGAAAAGCAGCATGCGAGTTTGCCTAGAATGGAAATGCAGTAATGACTTCGCCCGAGGGCGAGGTCACAACACGAAGGTTACTAGCAGCGTTGCCGCCCATATCGACACCAATTTGCCGACCAAAATTGTGCTCGAAGATCGTCCCCGCTCTACCGAGACTGTTCGCGCGCGACGTTCCTTGCCATACTGCTTGGTCGATCATTGTCCGAAGTTCGCCCGCACCGGTGCCTTCCAGAAACTTTCCCGCCTTCGATGCACCACTGGTTGCCCGGTTGGCCAGTGTCGCGCGACGATATGCTCAAGTCCCTTTTGAGTAAGACGAACCTGGCGGGCAAGCTGCGCGACCCCTCTTGTGGCATAGGGGTTGTCGGAAAACGAAAAACCTACAGCGAGCGCCACCAGGGATGGCTGCCCCAGCATGCGTTAGGCGGTTCATGCCTTCGACACGGAGCCGAGGATCGCCAGTCCGCCCCTCCACCATGAAATATCCAGTGGATCAGGCGAGGTGGCTCGTTGTTGCGGAATCCCAGTCATAGCCGCATCCACAGTGGAGTTGTTGGCTATCCCAGACAGATCCATCGACGTCTTAGTCGCTCGGGCAACCAGATATTCCCAAGAGATTTCGCGAAACTGAATCGGGTCGTTCAATCGTAGGAGTACCGAGAGCACCCCTGGTGAATCCGCAGCAACGCCCGATGTGACCACGGTGGCTTTGATCGGTCGTACGCTAAGCTCAAACGGTTCGCTTACGAGAATCTCCACCGATAATCCGGGGCGCAGAGTCACAGGGGTCATTTGAGCACCTCCCAATCCAGCACTCTGGCCGGGACATTCCCTGTCGCGGTTCTCTCCAACCCTCCGCCGGGCATGTTGAACCGCGGATCAATTCTAGTTGCAGGCGAGAATGTTCCGCCTGGTACCTCCAACGTTGCTCGCACGTCTGGTGTTTGTGGAAGGGCCAGCCGCTGCCGAGCACGGAGAGCGTCACTGCTCGCCGCTGGCGTAGCGTAGTGCGTTCCTTCTCGTCCGCCTCGAACAAGACCCGTTGTCCGGGTAGCCTCAAGCTCAGCGCGCGACATCACGCGCTTTACGATTTCGGTTTCCCCTCTTGTGGCTTCTCATCACTGAAACTCGGCCGGAACGTTGCGAAACTGCGCCTCGAAATCCCAAACAACAGGCCGCTGATCAGGCGCGAACCAGGCACCACCCTTCCCTAGCCACTGCACCCTGTATGCGCGGACTGATGTAGGTTGTGAGTCCTCGTAGCCGAACTCCACGCCGCAGCACGAGCAGATTTCGTAGGTCGGAGTCCGGCCGTCCTCTCCCCATGGCGCATCCTCCTGGCCAAGCCCGCAAACCCTGCAGAAGAGCCGTTCCTCACTGCGCATTGAAGTAGTCCAAATTCGTGGGATAGCCGTGCTTGGCGGGATCCGGTCTGAACATTGTCCTCGGCACACCGTCGGCAGCACGCACTCCGAACGTATTGGTGGCGCCGTCATAGATGAGGACGTCACCATTTCCTCTAACCTTCGTGAGTGCACCAGAGGGAGGCGATCCTGTGAATCGTCGAGCTGCATCCACGTACTGCTTTGCGTTCTCGATGCCCGGGAACTCACCGCCATGCTTTTTGAAGTGCCCGAACGCATTCTCGACGCTGGAAAGCTTCTTCGTCGAGGACCAAATAGCACCTCTTGTGGCGAAAACTCCTTTGCCTTCGGGCAGGGCTTCGCCAGTCAGCATTCCCAGGTCCCCAGACTCTTGTCGGTCTTCAACCTCGCCAGTTGCTGTTCTAGTCGTAGTCGAACAGGCGTCTCTACCGGCAGCGACGGTGTGTAGAACGCGGGGCGCCGGCTCTCGGCCAACGTGCTCGCCGCTGGTGGAACCCTGCGCCAAGGACAGCACCCGGAACGCGGACGCATGAGCGATGTTGGCTACCAGAAGGACACACGCTACAAGAACCGTAAGCGCAGAAAGCAAACCTATGGCGATCCGCTGTTTCATGGTCAGTACCGCTCTGACTCTCGGTCGAGGTACATCTTCCACCTCTCAAGGAGCCGAGCTTCGTTTCCTTGCCGACCAAGATCTGGGTCAACCGACGGCATGTACCGAACAAATCCCACGACCGCCTCCGGGTACCCGAAATCGGCGTACACCTCTTCGACAGCTTGAAGAGCGTCAGGGTGATCATCTTTGCGATCGAAGAACCACGCGAGCACGAGATAGAGCCACTTTTGACCAATGGCGTCGGTTGGTTGCTCGGGCTCCCTCCCAGAGAGCGCTTTCACCAGCGGTCGGATATCGTGATTACCTACGATGCCAGCGAGTTCAACCAGCTCGAGAGAGGGATTCTCTTCCTCCATGAGTCGTTCAACTCCCATGTCTACCGGAGCGCGCTCGTCGAGCAGTTGTTGCTCTAGGCCGAAGAGGACCTCGCGCCACGTTAACCGCGCTAGGGGCCTCAAGAATTCGTACGGGATGCTCGTCCGAACCAGATCCATGACTACCTCACCACCTGATTCGGAATCCCAGTAATCGAGCCACCGGGGATGAACCGCTGATGTGACACCGCCCCAGCCTCGTTCAGGATGTATTCGAAGATCCCCGTCTGGCCGTTCACGCCCCCCGGCGTCTGTAGCAGCGTACGTTCGACCGCGTCGCCGCCTCGGATCGTGAAGACCTTGCCGGCCTCGAGTTGTTCGCGACTTAAGAAGCTAGCAGCTCGATGCAATGGGTCTGCCTTCAGCCCCGAGCCAACCCTCTCGGCGCTCATGATCTTGGCCGCGACGCTCTCCTCACCTCTTGTGGCAGTTGATCTCGGATAGACCGTCGAGATCGTGCGGCCGGTCGCAGCCGAAGCACCGACATCTAGTGTCTGATCATACGACGGTTTTCGCCTTCCTAAGGAGACTTCGCTACCTGGATCGAGCCTGACGTAAATCGAAGAAGGTGGTGGGAGGTTACGGCAACCATCGTACGTGAACACGTCCTGAGCCGCGCATCGCGGCCACTCCCAATCAGAAAGTCTAGCCGCGCCTTCGCCACCGAAAGGGACGGACGGTGGCGTTGCAGGCCAACAATACGCAACCCGTCTTGTGTCTCCGTTTGAAACTATGTTCGCGGCCGCTACATCACTGGATCGTGAAAACCAATTCCCGGTCGGCAACACCAAAAGCATAACCGACAAGAGAAGGGCGCATGCAAGGTGGCGGATCGTGGTCACGGATCGACACGCCCTTCTCGGTACCTCACTCGCAGACGGACCCCACCATGGACGACCTTCCCATCATGCAATCGGAACTCACGAACGGGTTCCTCGGTCCTGTTGTCGTTCAACACCTCGATCGCGGGATTGATCTGCAACCAATTTTGGAGGGCCTCGGCAGCGGTGCGCATCTCCTCCGCATGGATGGTGATGGTGCCCGTATGACTATCCTGATCTAGTGTCCAAGTTGCGGCTGACTCCTGAATCTCTACCCACTTTTCCCAAGCACGACGGCCCTCGGGCCGCACCTCCAACCACAGCCCAACTTCGTCAACGGACAACTCATCGGGGGATGCCTGTGGAAGCCATTCTTGATACTGGCTTAACGCCCTCGCGCGATAGATGTCGCTTGCCTCGCCAAACCCACCCGACGCGAGCATCAAGGTGACCTTCAGCCATCCGGCCTCCTCCGCCCGACGAACGAGGTCCCAAAGCCCATCAACGGTCAACGTTTTGTTGGTCGTTGAGTAATAGCGATCCAGGCTTCCATACAACGCGGCTAAAGACACGGGGCCATCGACCAACAAATCGATGATTTCCAGCTGCTGATTACTATTCGCGCCAATCATTACTGCGCCCCAAATTTCGCGTATGTGCGATAGGTTTCGTGCAGAACATCCTCACCACGGACGATTGTGTGCCGTACCATGCGCTCACCCGTTTGGGCATGCTCGAATACCTCCTCGATACTCGTCGCACCTTTGTACGCTCGACCCGTCGCACCCTCAGCGTGCGCCGTCACGCGGCTCCAAGCCTTGTCACCCGCTTTTAAGGCCTCAACCGCCTTTCCAAACGCTGTGGTCGGCACCTTCGCGGCCTGCGCACCAGCTTGCGCCCCCCCTCTTGTGGCCCCGCTCCCCAGCACCTTCCGCACACCAGCCGACACCGCCTCGCTGACCTTCTTCGCCCCAGCGGAAGCAACCTCGCCTACTTTGCTC
>Ga0163147_10001407_pt1 | contig 36864 bp, 33 predicted proteins | sample OliLakLV19MP6G1_FD_148597 | JGI IMG/M metagenome (GOLD analysis project Ga0163147, IMG submission 148597) | Freshwater microbial mat bacterial communities from Lake Vanda, McMurdo Dry Valleys, Antarctica- Oligotrophic Lake LV.19.MP6.G1 | ecosystem: Environmental > Aquatic > Freshwater > Lake >...
GGCTTCGTGAAGTTGTTCAATGCTGGTATTGGTGGCGTTCGTGTAAAAGCTATTTACCTGAGCATAATTTTGCAGAGGGATATTGTTTTCTGCGATCCGGCTGAAAAGATGACGTCGCCCCGTCCAGGTCAATTCGGTTGTAAATTGTGGTGAAACAAAACTGCCGCGGGCAAATTTTTCATCTAACCCTTGTATGCCATCTTTGATGTTGACGGGTGGTGAAACGGTAGCACAGGCATTGTAGTTTGTTGCGGTGCAATAAAAGATATCCTCGCTTGGGGTGGCAACATCCTGATCCTCAAACCAAGTACCACTTGCTGACAAAGTAGGTAAATATACAAACGATTGACCAGCAGCCTCGTCTGCATCAACGATGAATGGCGATAAGGCAATAGAGGCCTGACTCCCCAAATGCTTCGCCCCAAACTCCCCAAAACTGCCGAACCACCGATTCCCCGGTGGCTTTGCGGGCCAACATGCCCGTTCATTTCCAGTTGCAGGCCCACTGCCTGTCCGGTGAATTCATTGCCGCGCACGACGCTTTGGTCGCCCATGCCGTCGAAGCTCAGGCCGGTTTTGGTGTTGTTCAGTTGGTTGCAGGAGAAGATTGTGCTGAATGCGCCTTTGGCCGTGGTGCCTTTGGAGTTCAAAACCGTGCCGCCCATGCCGAAAACCTTGTTGCGGCGTACCAGGCCATCGGCCAGACCTTCGATCTGAATGGCGGTTTGTTTGTCATCAAGCTCCATATTGATGGTGTTTTTGTAAAACTCGAAGTAGCGCCCGGAATAGCTCAGGATGCCCGCCCGGCCTTTGTATAGGTTGATGGTGTTGCTGCCAATGTGGTTGGCTGCGTGGTTGGCTAAAGCGATCGGGTTTTCGGCAATAAGGATGCCGGGAGAACCGCCCGTATCATCATTAATATTCAATTCGTTAGTAATACCGCTGCACAGATTCCTGAACCGGTTTCTTTCCGCCCCCTCGCTTTCATTGCCTACCACAAGTCTTCGCTTTGAAAATAATCCTCCATAGCTTCCAGGTTAATCGTAAACAACCGGTAATTGGAACTATCTGTCTGGAGTTGCTGATCCAGCGTTGCTTGTACGCTTTGATTAGGAATAGGAACGATGGTTCCCTGAAACGTCGGCGGTGCCTGTGGCTGGCTAAAACCGCAAAAAGGAATCAAAAAAGCGATTGTTACAACAAGGTGTATCCCCCCGTTTTGCTAAGTCAACTAACAATTTCTGAATGTGTAAAAGGTAAGCATTTTTCATCGTGGTAAGGTTTTGGAATGAAATAATAGACTATTGCGGCCTTAAGTTATAACTTTTTATGCTAAAGGGAGGAAACTATTTTCGGCAAATGTCAGGCTTCAGGCAAAGGAATTGATTGTCGGCGTGCAGCCGGAAAGCAACCCTTCAAGGGCTAAATGTCAGGCTTGAAGGCATCTTTTCCCACTTCAGCCGCTCTGGTTTACAAAAACCGATTATCTTTATACCCTAAAATAGCTCATCCATGCCTGAAGAAAAAGTCGCATCGCAAACCCAGCCGGTCTTACGCCTGAAACAAAAAGAGCGGTTCGTGACCCTGCTGGAGTATGTGCGTTGGGAAGCTAAGCGGGATGAAAAATACGTGAGTACGTCCTCATCCGACAGGATACCTGCGAAATAGAAACTCGTTATCGTGAAGAGCCTGGCCTGTGGCGGGAAACCGTCGTCACTGAGCCTACGGGCACAGTTGTCCTGAAATCGCTCGGCTGCTCCATTTCAGAAGCTGACATTTACGAAAACATCGAGTTTTTAAAACTGCCTATTAAAAAGTAGTTATTTCTCTGTTGCTGGTTTTCGCGTTACTGTACCGCTGAACTCTGTTCGGCGTGGAACCAAAACACCGACGTTTTCTCAAGCGCTAAGCTATATTTTTTTGAAGAGAAGAGACACAGATTTGCAAGGAACTTGTTCGGGGTTTTCTGAGCAAGGTCTTCATCCGCCGAATCGGAGTTCGGCGGTACGGCGCTACTCCAACTCCCGATCAAACCGAAATCCCACGCTCACGCCAAAATTATACAGGTTCCGGTTTAATTCTGTGAACTCCGTTTCTTTGAACAGGGCTTTTATCCAAAAGGTAAACGTTGGTTGCAGAATCAGCGTAAACTTCGGGCTGAACCGGTGTTCCCAACCCAATCCCGTCGTAAAAGCGTAGTTAATTTTCCGGAAATCCGATTCGTCGGATACGCTGCGGGTGCTGCTCGTTCCGTCGTTGTACAGAACCGTGAGGGTGTCGTTGGCAAGGTTATAGCTCAAGTTGGTTCCGAGCATAAAATTGAAATCATCTTTGTCACTGAGCGACTGGTAAAACTTGAGCGACGCTGGAATTTCTATGTTGTAGTTTCGAAAAACAAAGCGTCTGGAGATGGCATTGGCAAAGTCCGGGTCATTGATCGGAATGGCTTCTTCCACCGTCCGGTAGCCAGCATTTGCAAAACCGGCACCGACCTGGAAGCCTACTTTTTCACCCCGCCAGGATGCAAACAGGTGGGCAGCGTAAGACGGTTTGGACGCCTCCCGCTTTTCAATGTCGCGGATCATTTGCTCGGTGATGGTGGAATAGGCAATGAGGCGGCGGTTGCTGATGTTGGGGAATAAATTGACGCCCCAGCCAAAACTTTGCTGCGCAAAAGCAGGCCAGGCTGCGATGGCCAGCAACAAAAGGAATCCGGTCTTTTTCATAAATCAGAGGATTGTTTTAATTACCAAACGCACTTCGCTGAAAAAAAATATTGAACTCCGTGAAACTCCGTGAAATTAGATGACACGGAGGCTCACGGAGTAGACACGGAGTTCCACGGAGCTGCCGAGGCTCTAAATCTCCTGAATAAAGCCTTTGATTTTGTATTTTTTCATCAGACTGTTCGCGTAAATCTGGGCGCTGTTGCGGGTTTCAAAAGGCCCGATAAATACCCGGTATGGCGCTTTGGGTTTGCTGTTGTCAATGTTGATCAGCAGGTTTTTGAACCCTTTTCTGCCCAATTCCTCAATTCTGCGCTCGGCATTGTCCATGTCGCCAAAAGCGCCAACCTGCACGCCAAACCCTTTTTCAATGGGCTTGAGCGCACTTGCGTTATAAGTACCCTGACCAACCGGTGACTGCTGTTTTTGCGCTGGTGTTACCCCTTTGGACGTGAGTTTGTCGGTCTTTCCTGAATAGTTAGCCGGCGTTTTGGCTTGTACCGATTTGCCGCAGCAAGGTTTTCCATCACCGAGGACCATTAATTCTACTTTAACTTTCGTTTGTCCGTCTTTGATCATGGTAATTCGTTCGGCGGCAGCCCTCGACAAGTCTACAACATGCCCCTTATCGCCTTTCGCGCAGGAGACGCAACAGTCATTGACCCGGACATTGACCCATTCTCCATTGTCAACGCGCGTAACCCGAATGATAGAACCTACCGGCAGGCTGCCATGTGCGCAAGTCAGGTCCTTTTTGTCGTAAATCTCGCCACTTGAAGTTGGCCTGCCATGCAGCTTGTCTGCATAATAAGCGGCAATCCCGACTTGTTCCCATTGTGCGTGCAGGGAAAAGATGGCTGCAAAAAAGAAAGCACTCAAAGCAATTGATTTTTTTAACATGGTTGGTGGTTTTGTATTCCTGCAATTCATATCATGAATACACAAGGTATTTTATTTTATTTTTCCATGCAACATTTTGCACGCTGTATCCGCAATGTTTTGCAAATTTTATACGGTATTGCTTGCTTTTTGTTGCTTTGCGGAACAAAACAAGGGCTTTATGGCATTCTGGAGCCATCACTAAAAAAAATAATATAGAGTCTTACCTCAACATCAACCAGCAACTTTGGAACGCCCGGGTCGCATATTCGCCTTATCCCTGCTTCAACCGCGCAGTTAATATCGGGGGAAACCAGGATCAGATTGAAGGCATAGATGGCAAATTACCGATGGTTTACCGCTTAAAAGCAGTTAAAAAACTTGTATAATGAACGATGAAAATGTTGCAAAAATGGTTCTTTTTGTTTTTTTTGATAGGATAAATAATCTTTAAATTAAAGGATTTCCTTATCGTGTTGATTTTTAAAGAGTCACAAAATAATTGTTTTTGTACAAAAAATGTCAAAATTTTATCTTACTTTTGCCTATAGTGTCGCTAAATTAATTAGGTGTCGCTTTCTCCGGGCAAGGCATTTTGATTCTAACCAAGGCGGGGGGGGCGACCTTAGCCATAGCTAAGGGAGGCGGTTCTCCAACGCGGGGTAGGAGCAAAAGACCTCCTGGAAAAGTGGACAGTTATTATTTCAGCGACCCATAAGCGTTTGAAGCGCTTAAACGATATATCTTTGTAAGTCTGAATTCAATCGCTTTACAAAAGTGGAATCCTACGGATATGTAATAAGTTAGTGTTTGTTCATAGTTTTTGTTTTATCTCGACCCCTTGAATGGCTTCAAGGGGTTTTTTTATGTACCTTGCATACACTTTTCATTGTGCAATTTTCATGATTTATGCTGCTTGAAATTCATCACCTTAGACAAGATTACAACGCAGGCGTACTCGATATTTCGACGGTTAATCCCGATCCGATCCGGCAGTTCGAGGAATGGTTCAAGGACGCATTGCAGGCTGGCGAACCGGAGCCAAACGCCATGACCCTTGCTACCGCCACGCCCGATGGCAAGCCTTCTGCCAGGATTGTCTTATTGAAAGGATTAGATCCCGGGGGCTTTGTGTTTTATACCAATTACGACAGCCGCAAAGGCAGGGAGCTGGAAGCCAATACCCACGCGGCGCTGGTTTTTTTATGGCTGACGCAGCAACGGCAGGTTCGGATAGAAGGTGTTGTCGAAAAAGTATTGCCGGAAGCTTCTACCGAATACTTCCAAAGCCGGCCCAAAAACAGCCAGATTGGCGCATGGGCTTCGCCACAGAGCGCAGTCATCAGCGATCGGACGATTTTGGAGGACAAAGTTGTCGCTTTGGAAAAGGAATTTGCGGAAACGGAACAATTGCCCCGTCCCGAACAGTGGGGTGGGTACCTTTTGAAGCCCAGCTGCATCGAATTCTGGCAGGGGAGGAGCAGCCGCTTACACGACCGCGTGCAGTATTTGCACGACGGCCATGGCAGTTGGATCATTCAAAGATTGGCACCTTAAGGGCGTCCTTATTTGAACAAATTATCGTATTGCCCGTCCGCATTCCGGGGTGCCTCTTGGGTTGCCTTTTGATCAAGTTGCTTGAGTTCCAGCGCGTCTTGGGTTTGAGACTTGCTGTGGCCGTGCGCGCCCTCCATCAGCATCAGGGTGCTTTTCTGTTCCCATTCTTCCAGCATTTGCAGCCCCTGCTCTTCAAATACCCCGTTTTGCAAGTCAACCGAATTCATAAAACCGGACGACATTTCCATAAAACGCTCCATTTCGCCAACTTTTCCGGCCACATCTTCGGTAATGGCTTCCATGGCCATGTCGAACATGGCGCGTTTATCCGGATCGCCCGACATCACGCTCATGGCCGATTTCATGGCTGAATGGGAGGCGCGGATGGCTTTGCGTTCCTCTTCTTTTAATTCAACCTGGTCTTTGGTATCCTGGAGCAGAATTTCGGAATTGTCGTGCATTTTGACTAAAATCCGGTACAGGATTTCCATGCGGTTCACCAATACGCGGTATTTTTCATTGCTTTCCTGGAGGCGGGCTGCTTTGCGCGAAGCGAGCACCAATTGCGGATCTTTACCACCAACTTTGGCAGCTGCGGCCAATTTCAGATTTTGTTCGATTTCTTTGTTGTTGGTCTCCATCAGCCCTTGCAATTGCCGCATCTGACCGCGCAACAAGCCGATTTGTTTGCGCATTTTGACCAAATTATCCTGAAGGTCCTCCACGTAACTTTTCAGTATGCCAATGGGGTCAATGTTTACAAACACCCCGGTGATCCGGCGCATGATGCTTTTGTAGCCATACCAGAATAAATTGCGCATTTTGGGGTCAAGTACCAGGTACAGGATCGTGCCGATGGCCACGAGCATGAGGCTCAGGTAGAGGACATTCTGGGCGAGCGCCAGCAAAAAGGGCATAAAGGTGTACAGCAGAAAACCACCGCCAGCAACAATGGCCGCCAGGAAAATGGCGCCAGTTACCCCTTCCGGCCTTTTCCAGAAAGGTTTTCCCGAAGGATTAGTGAACGTGTCGCTTGCCATGGTTATAGGTATTGATTGATGTTATTCATGTCTTTGTCAATATCGCTGAGAATGCCTTTCAGCGTCGTTTCAAAGTGCCCGCGGGTGGTTTCGATCTTTTCTGTAGCCCCACGGATGTCTTCATCGGCTCGGTCAATAATGGACTGATTTTCAACCATCTGAGCTTCTAATTCTTTGATTTTGGCCCGATGTTCTTCGATTTGAATCTGCAATTTTTTGACTTCTTCCTGCTTGGAGTGGACGCGATCCTGCACTTGCTTTTGGAGGGCTTTGTCAAATTCCTGCTTCTCCGTATTGAGGATGCCTTTGTAGAAATCTGCTGTTTTAAGCAGTTTTTCTTTCGTCAGCCCCATCGTCGCAGCGGTGGCGAAGGCCGATTTGAACGCTGTTGCCTCGTCCATATTCATTTTGGACAATGCAGCCAGGGATTGTTTGTATTCTAAATAATCAAAGCCGGGCTGGTTGTTCCGTTCCAATGCCTTGGTGAGGAAATCAACACTTTTTTCGTCTAAGCCATAGCTCTGGAAAAGAGATTTCAGATCTTGTTGCATGATGGAATGCGCTTTTTGTGCGGCGCAAAATAAGGAAATTGTCGGCAGCTTTTACAAAAATTCGATGCTTGGCCGACTTTGAACGATAAGTAAGCGATTGGCGGCCTTGCAACTTATGGCATGGAACATTTTTATTGCCTTTGCAATATTCATAAAGAACATACCCATTTCTAAGATGCATATCAAGTCACTGTATTTCAAGAATAGTTTTTTGGGGTGGGAAATGGCGCCAATTGAGTTTGAACAATTGAATCTTTTGGTAGGGCTGTCCGGAGCAGGAAAAACCCAAATTCTCAGAGCGCTCTGGCACCTGAGAGGGATAGCGCTCGGGAAGACAATGAATGATGTAGAGTGGAAAATTACTTTTTCCAATGAAGATATGGACTTCGAATGGAGGGGTGCTTTTGGAAGCCCGGAGATGGGAAGTCTTAACGATGAGCGTTATCCGGTGCATTTTGAAATTATCAGAACCCTGCCATCTGGTCATTCAATTGAACGCACTAAAGACGGAGAGCTAAATATCAAGATCGAATGGCCGGATTCAAAATGCCCGCCCTGAAACGCTTCCTTTTGGACGCACTCGGCATGTGCCTTATCTCGCGTTGATGAACCATTTTGAAACCACGACTTCTTAGCATGAACCTTTATCTTCTTGTGGAAGGCATAGCAGAGTTAAAGGTCTATCCAATTTGGGTCGAACACTTGCTGGGTAGGAAGATCGGGCGGTCTTATAATTACACTCAAATGGCCTCTGATCAATATTACATTTTTAGTGGGGGAGGGGCTGGAAATATGATTCATAATGCGATCGGCAATGCAATTGATGAAATAGCCTCTAATCCTGTGTTCGATTATTTTATAGTTGTTATTGATGCTGAAGATGAATCAGTTGCTTCCCGTAAAAGAAGGGTTGAAGTTGCGATAAGTGAGGCTGCCGCAGAGCTGCCCGCAAATTGCCAGGTTCAGATATAGTTCAGAAAGTATGCTTTGAAACGTGGCTTTGCGGTCATATTCATCACTATCAGTCTGCAAAGGCATCTTCCAACAAAAATATAAGGATGTAAGTAGATGATTACGATGTAGAAAAACAAGACCCTGAAGCTATGCCTGCTAATCCCGGTAGACGACCTAATCTAAATCATCTCTCAATTGGCAAGTACCATTTTATCTATTTGCATCACATGCTAAAAGCTTCCTATCCAAATATCTCCTACGGAAAAGGGCGTGCAGATAGAATTGCAGATACTGTCTACTTCAATGGTCATCTTATTCAACGATTGCTTGCAACCCGAACTCACCTGAAATCATTAGAAGATATGATTGTTTTTATGGCGATCATTTAGGCTCAACTTTAGCCCTACGGTGCCACCCGTTTCTCCACATGCAAATTGCCAAAAGTAATCCGAATACTCACCTTGGGATAGTATTCGCGGTTGGGACTAAATGTGATTTTGCGCTCGCCGTTGTCCAACGCTAACCAATGGGCATCAATGCGGGAAGGCAGGTTAACTTCGCTGCCCCTGGCACTAAGGGAATAGCCTACAAACTGCGGATTGGGATGGTAGAACCAGACCTCTGATTTTTCAGCGTCTAAGCGCAAATCGGCGAGGTCGTCGTTGGCGAAAAGCCGAATGGTGCCATACTGCGCCTGAATATTGAAGCGGCCGCTGATGTTTTGCAGGGTGAGGTCGGAACGCCGCGACTGAATATTGAACCAGCCGTCGAGGTTCTGGCCGATTAGATCGCCGAAACGGGTTTTGATTTCCACAGACCCTTTCAGGTTCTGTAAGCCAATGCGGCTGAATTCGCTGTTCACGCGCAGGCGGTTGGTCAGACTGCTGATGTTGGCGGCTCCAAAAATGTTTTTCAGATAAACCGGGCATTCCCCAGGCAGTGTAATGGTGTATTTTACAGAAAGATAAGCTTCCGGCTCGCTTTTCCCTTTGCCTTCCACGGAAGACAGGTAGTTGCGGAGGTAAATTTTGTTCTTTACCCGTTGGGCTAAGTGTTTCATGAGTTCCAGGTCTCTTTCAGCAACCGCTTTGTCGGGATGCTTGGCAATCAGTTCCATCACGACCTGGATTTCTTTTTTCTCCCAGGTTTGGATATTCACTTCCGCTTTTTCCCCTTCGATGTTCACTTCGTAGCCCTCTTTATAGTGGAAGTTTTTTTCGATTTTTTTGGTAATGACCTGAACCTTGATCGTTTGGGCGATCACGGGTGCCGTAGCGCAAGTCAACAGCAACATAAACAGCAAAAAGGCAATTGAATATCTCATATCTCAGCGGCCATTTGTTTGACGATTTTTGAGCGTTCGCGCTCTATTTTGCTCAAGCGTCGGATCAGGTCAGCGTCTTTGCCGTATTGACTCATCGTGTGGGTCAAAACAGCTTTGGCTTCATTCAGTTCTTTTAGTTCGGTTTTCAGGGAGTTCAGGTTTTCATTTTCCGGCATTTTTTCCACCATCGAAACGACCATGGCAATGTCTTGTTCATCAGCATCCCAGTCGCCTTCAAAACCGGTCACATCCAGCATTTCGGTGGTGTGCAAAACCATTTGGGCGCCAGTGTCTTCGCTGAAATAAAGCCAGACGCCCACGCTCAGGATGACGCCAAAAATGGTGGCGGCAATTGCCAGAACCGGTCTTGTCCAAAGTTTTCGCAGCTTCGGTTTTTGCTCCAGTTCGCTGCTGATTTTCCCCCAAGCCTGTGGCGGCGGGGAATACAATGGCAATTGGTGCGTGGCAATGCGCAGTTGTTTGTCCTGCGCTTCCAGTTCTAACTGCGCCTCAATGGCCGTCCACAGTTCCTGCTCAGGCGTATAGCCCGGCAGTTCGCGGATGGCGCGCTCGAGGGTATTCCTATTGAGTTCTCTGTATTCCATTGTTTGTTTTTTAAACATCCAACAACTCCGTAATCTTCTCCCGCAGTCGTTTTTTTGCATAAAACAGTTGCGACTTGGACGTACCCACCGAAATGCCCAAACTATCCGCCGCTTCTTTATGCGAATAACCTTCCACTTCAATTAGTACAAAAATAGCCCGGTAACCTGCCGGCAGCGACTGGATGGCTTTTTCCAAATATTCCACATCTAAGTGATTGCTCCAGTCAATGAGATTGCCGGTAGTAATTTGATCTAGTTCTACGGAAACCGGTTCGCGGCGGATTTTGCTCAGCGCGGTTCGCACGACAATTGTTTTGATCCAGGCACCTAAGGTGGACTCGCGCCGAAACTGCCCTAAGCTTTTGAAAACCTTGATAAATGCTTCCTGGAGCACATCCTGTGCTAATTCAAAGTTGTTCGTTACCCGATAGGCCAGCGTATACATGGCGCTGCTGTAGCGGTCGTACAGGATTTTTTGCGCCAGCCGGTTTTCCGACAGGCAAGCCTCAATGAGTTCGTTCTCCGTCATGCGCACAGTGTAAGACATCGGCTGTTAGCTGCTGCGTTTGTTCAAAGAAGCTTTTTTGGAGGGAAAAGGTTGTATGAGGGTTTGAAAAATGTTTTTTCGGTGTAGCTTAGAGCTTGGGTACAAAAAAATCACCATGCAAAACGACTTATCCCTGCTCTTCGGTTTTCTCTTAATTGGGTTGGCGCTCGGCTCGCTCTGCACCTGGCTTTACGCCAAATTTCAGTTGCTCGGAAAAGCCGTGCCCAAAGACGAATTACAGAAAAATTACGTGCTGCGCGAAGTACACGACAAACTCCAGGAACAGGCCGATTTGCACCGCGACGACCTGATGGAAAAGGAAATTCAGTTGAGGCAGCTCACGGGCGACCTGGCTTCCCGCAATTCGGCACTGCACTATGCAGAGGAAAAATTGCAAACGCTGAAAGAAGAAATCGAAGCGCTGCAATTGCGCTCCAGGATCGAATTTGAAAACATCTCGAACCGCCTCTTAGACGAAAAAAGCCTGAAATTCGGTGCCCAAAACCAGCAGCAAATGCAGGAATTGCTTTCCCCACTGCGCGAGCAAATTAAAGTGTTTGAAGACAGCATTGAAAAAAAATTTGTGGAAGAAACCAAAGACCGCAGCGCCCTGAAAAAAGAAATCGAATTGCTGCGCGACCTCAATCAGCAACTGAGTCAGGACGCCGGCAACCTCGCCAATGCCCTGAAAGGCGACTCGAAAACCCAAGGCGACTGGGGCGAATTTCAATTGGAATTGCTGCTTGAAAGAGCGGGCTTAGTGAAGGACATGCACTATCGAGCCCAGCCGTCTTTCCGCGACGATGACGGACAAATCAAACGCCCAGATTTCATCATCTACCTCCCGGATGGCAAACACCTGATCATTGATTCCAAAGTGTCGCTCACTGCTTACGAGCGATTTTTTAACGCAGAAAAAGTTGAAAAACAGGAAAAACACCTGCGTGAGCACGTAGAAAGTATGCGCCAGCACATCAATGACCTCAATTCGAAGAATTACCAGAGCCTTTACCAGATCAATACCCCCGACTACCTGCTGCTTTTTGTGCCCATCGAACCGGCCTTCAATGCGGCAGTGCGGCACGATGGTCGCCTGTTCACGGAAGCTTTGGATAAAAACATCGTGATCGTAACGACTTCTACCTTGCTGGCTACCATGCGCACGATCGCGTACATCTGGAAACAGGAAAAACAAACGCGCAATGTGCTGGAAATAGCCCGGCAAGGCGGCTTGCTGTACGATCGGTTCTGCGCGTTCATCGAAGACCTGAAAACCGTGGGCCAGCGCATCGAAGCTGCTCAAGGTGCCTGGCACGACGCCATGAACAAACTCGTAAATGCGCGCCGCCACGGGGATACTTTGGTTGGGCGTGCCGAAAAAATCCGGGAATTGGGGGCGAGGACGACCAAGCAGTTGCCGCCGGAGTTGTTGGAATCGGGGCAAGAGGAGGATGTTCCTCAGTAGTTTTTAACTTTACTTTGACAGGCACAGGCGACCCAAACAGCAATATTCAAAAATGAAACGGCGTTTTGTTACCGTTTCAAATACATCCCTATGAACAAGGACACTTTTCGTTTGATCCAATCTGCCTGCCTGTTTTTGTTGGTCATTGCCATTCCGGCCTGCAATGCTTTGCGCGCTGTACGTGCAGAAGAAGCCAGCACCCGTACCAGTAAAAGTAGTAAAGATACCAAAGCCGAACTGCGGCGTGAAGTCGTTTCTTATGCGCAGCAATTTAAAGGAACCGAATATACCGCAGCGGGCAAAACCCCAAAAAGCGGATTCGATTGTTCGGGATTTACAAGTTATGTGATGCGCAATTTTGAGGTGCCTTTGAGTGCCAGTTCGCGCGATCAGGCTAAGCAGGGGCGCATTGTGCCGCTGAAAGAAGCCAACCCGGGGGATCTGGTTGTTTTTCGACGCAGCTCCACCACGCCTGTTTTTCATGTAGCGATGATTGTTTCCAATGACCGGGATGGCATAAAAATCATTCACAGCACCAATACCCGTGGCGTTGTAGTGGATAATTTGCTTCAAAATTCCTATTGGGAACCTAAAATCTACCAGGTTCGGGATGTGCTGAATACCAGCGGTAAATAACCAATAAGTAGGAACAGGTTTGGATTATCGCCACACCCTTCCTATCTTGGTTGCTCATAATTTCGAAAAGAATGAGAGCGCTTACCCTACTGTTTATCCTGGTGTTGTTAAGCCATACCAAACTCTCCGCTACGCATATTGTTGGTGGAGAAATGAATTATACCTGTCTGGGCAACAACCAGTACGAAATAACCCTGACCATTTTTCGGGATTGTTTTTATGGCAATCCGCTCGCATTCTTCGACAATCCGGCGTCCATCGGGGTTTTTAATGCCCAAAATATGCTGCTGCAGAACATCCTGGTGCCGCTGCTCAACAACGATACGTTGAGCCCGGTGCTCAGCGGGGAGTGTTTTGTCGTGCCCCCCGATGTTTGTGTGCATACCACAACTTACCGAGCCACGGTTACCCTGCCGCCCATCATCGGCGGCTATCAGTTGTCTTATCAGCGTTGCTGCCGCAACCAGACCATCCTCAACATTGTGAACCCATTGGCAACTGGTGCTACCTATGCGGTGACCATCTCCGAGCAGGCGTTGCTTGAATGCAATACCAGTCCCAAATTTCAGCAATGGCCACCTTTATACATCTGTGTGAATGAGCCGATTTTGTTTGACCAGTCCGCCACGGATGCGGACGGCGATTCCATTGTTTACAAACTCTGCGCGCCCCTGACCGGCGCGTCACCGTCCGAGCCCCAACCCCAGCCACCGAACAATCCTCCCTACGATCCGGTCACCTGGATCAATCCCCCTTATGGCGTTGCCAATATGCTCAATGGTTTCCCCGGCGGGAACGTCCTGCAAATTGATCCTTTTACGGGCTTGCTGACGGGCACGCCAAATACCATCGGGCAGTTTGTCGTTGGGATTTGCATTGAAGAGTACCGCAACGGCCTGCTAATTTCTACAACCCGGCGCGATTTTCAATACAATGTAGGCGTATGCGGACAACCCACCGCCGCTTTTTTTGCGCCGGAATTGCAATGCGGCGACCTGACTGTGAATTTTGAAAACCAGAGCCTGACCGCAAACAATTATGTCTGGTATTTCAATGACCCGGGCGCTGCGGAGAATGTCTTTTTTACGGAAGATGTGACCTTTACTTTTTCGGACACGGGAAGGTACGAAGTCATTCTGGTGGCAAATCCCAATACGGTGTGCCAGGATACCTTTCGCCGGGAAATCTACCTGCAGCCGGGATCCATTGTGCCTGATTTTAGTTACGAATTTGGCACCTGCACCGATTCTTTGCTGGTGCAGGTTACCGACCTGAGCACCGATTCTGTTTCCCAAATTATAGCATGGCTCTGGAATTTAGAGCCTGGCGGCCTGAGTAGCACCATTCAAAATCCGGTTTTTGCCATCTCAAGCAGCGGCGAGTACAATTTGTTGTTGACGCTCACGGCTGAAAACGGCTGTAAAGCAACGATTCAGCGAACGATAAACGCAAACTTGATCGGAGAAGTCATCGAACGGGATAGTTTTGCCATTTGTCCTGGGGTAGGCATCGGACTGAACAGTATTTTTGATGCTTCTTACACGTATTTGTGGTCGCCTGCGGAAACGTTAGACGATCCCACTTCCCCCAATCCGCTGGCGTTTCCGCAAACAACTACGACTTATTTCGTGACTATCACTGACGCAGCCGGCTTTTGCAGCATCCAGCGTTCGGTATTGGTGTTTATCCCGGAAGCCATCGTGCTGGATTTGCCTGCAAACCAAACCACTTGTTCCCCTCAGGTATTGCTCAACGCCAATGCGAATGTGCCGGGTGCGTATTTTTGGGCACTGAACCCAAACTTCACCAACCAGATTGCTGATACGGACACGGTGACCGTAACGCCTTTGGGACAAACGGCTTATTACCTGCTGTTTCGCGATGAATATGGCTGTTTTAAAACGGGCAGCGTCAACATAAATGGCTTAGGCGTAAACGTTGAATTGTCTGAATCTCCGGTCATTTGCGAAGGGAGTATCGTTGCCATTGCCGCCACGAATGTAGATCCTGCTGATACGCTGATTTACCAGTGGTCGCCCCAGGATCAGATTGTGTTGTTGGGGAATACCGCTACGCCAATCGTGCAACCGACCGGGGCAGGAACGACTTATTTTGTGGTGACTGCCACCAACCAGCATGGGTGCAGCCTCACCGATTCCATCCCGGTTACGGTCATTGACACCAGCTCACAATTGGCGTTCGTCACCTCGACCCAATGCAGTGGTTACAAGGTTCAGTTTTCGAGTTCGAGTGTGAATGCACCGTTTTACAACTGGCATTTTGGCGACCCGGAACAGCCCAATGCTACTGCAACCGGAGCTGTGGTGTCGCATACGTACCCCGGCCCCGGCAATTATACAGTGATGCTGACCTTAGCTTCTTTCCTGCCTTGTCCGGATACGTTGTTCAGCACCATAACCGTGGCGGAACCGGAAATTTCAGTGGATTTCGACTGGTCTTACCTGAGTTGTACGGATACGTCCCTGGTGCAATTCAACGACCTGTCGGTGAATACGCAAAGCACCATTGTGGAACGCCTTTGGTTTTTTGGCGGCGGCTCCCCGTTGAACATCGCTAATCCTACGCTGACGCTGACAGAAAGCGCGCTGCTGAATGTCTCCCTTGTGCTGGTCTCTTCAGATGGCTGCCGCGATACCTTGCGCCAGCCGGTCAACATCGAAATGCTGGAGGTTGAGCTTTCGGATACGCTCATTTGTTACGGACAATCGGCCATTTTGAATGCTTTTGGCAACGCAGCTTATACTTACGCATGGACGCCTGTTGATGATTTCGACGACCCTTCGGCGACCAGTCCAACGGTGCGCCCTGAAGCTACAACGACCTATCAGGTGTTGATATCGGGCGTGAACGGGCAGTGTATGGTTGAACGGGAAGTCACCGTTTCCGTGACGCCCGCCATCGTTTATGAACTGTCGTCGGATACCACGATATGCGAGCGGGATTTTTTGTTGTATGCCGACAACAACGGGCCTCAAAATCTGGATTTTGCCTGGTCGCTGTCGCCAGCCTTTAATCCGGTTTTTACCACACAGCCTGAGGTCGTCGTGCAACCGGGCCGCCCAACCGTGTATTACCTGCGCCTTGAAGATGAGAATGGTTGCCGGTTGACCGATAGCGTGACGGTGAACAGCTATGGGATTTCCGTTTCGGCGGAAGACGCCCTCACGTTGTGCATTGGAGATACGCTGCAATTGGCTGTCAATAACCTGAGTGGCGATCCGCTCACTTATACGTGGTCGCCTGCGGGCAACATCCTTTCGGGAGGCAATACCGCCACGCCTTTGGTGAGTCCGGCTGCCAACCAAACGTATACCGTGGACATTGCCAATTCATTCGGCTGCACGACTTCAGAAACGGTACAGGTCAATATTTTTAACTTCTTGCCTCCTTTGGCAGTCATGGCCGACCCCGATACCATTCCATCCGGCACAGAGGTGCAATTAGAAGCAACACAAGACGCCGGATACATTTATTATTGGGAACCTTCAGCCACGTTGAACGCCAACGATATTTTTAACCCTATCGCAACGCCGCTGGAAACCACCACATATACCCTGACTATCCGCGATCCCAACGGGTGCATCAATCAAAGGACAATAACGATCACCGTTTTTAACCCGGAATGCCGCGAACCGTTTATTTTTGTACCCAATGCGTTCACCCCCGACGGCGATGGCCTCAATGAGGTGCTGTTTGTGCGGGGGGCAGCGATAGACGAGGTGTTTTTTGCCATCTACAACCGCTGGGGCGAAAAGGTCTTTGAAAGCACTTCAAAAAGCCAGGGTTGGGATGGCACCTTTAAAGGGAAATTGCTCACGCCCGATGTGTATGGCTACTACGTTGAGGTGCGCTGCTTTAATGGGGAGACGTATTTTAAGAAGGGGAATGTGACGTTGATACGATGAAGATTTGAGCGCGGTAGGGTGCGACCCTCGCGGTCGCCCAAACACTCAACGAACCATCAACAAGAAAGATTTGAAAATTTGAGCCGGCCACTACATGTCAAAAATTGGTAACTATACAGCCGCCTTCGGCGGCAAGGGCATTTTACGTCCAAAATCGCCACCTAATCAGGTGACACAGCGTTCCACGGAGTAAAGGGAGTCTCGCGGAGTTAAGCGCCTCCGCGAGACTCCCTTTACTCCGTGAGACTCCGCGCCATATTGGAGTCCTCAGAGACTCCTTGATATTGATGGTGTTCAAAAACATCAATATAGCTCTGATTCGCATGAATCATCCCAAAATTTGTTGGAGGACAGAAATGGCCGCCGGAGGCGGCTGTATAGTTACAGAAAAATAATTAAAAGCCAGATAGACCCAAAATGGAAACGCATTTTTCAAGCAATCCCCGAAGCCATGAATTGGTAAACAAAACTCCTCCCATCACAACACATAAAACTGACTGTATTCATGAAGCGTACATCACTCATTCTCCTCCTGCAAGTCGCCTGCTTTGGTGCCATCCTCGCCCAATACACCTTCACCACCGGCAACCAGGTCAAATGCACCGCCATTAAAAACCAGCAATCCACCGGTACCTGCTGGAGTTTTACCACTGTTTCTTATTTAGAATCGGAACTTCTGCGCCTCGGCAAGGGCGAATACGACCTGTCGGAAATGCACTTAGTGCGCACCATTTACAAAGACAAAGCCCGCAATTACGTGCTGCGCCAGGGCAAAGCCAATTTCAGCGAGGGCGGCTTGTCGCACGATGTGATCCGGGCGATGGAAATGGGCGGCATCGTTCCAGAATCCGTCTATTCCGGCAAGCGTAGCGGGGATGCGGTGCACGACCACAGCGAAATGGAAGCAGCCATGAAGGGCTTCTTGGACGCTTTGGTCGCCGGGAAAAAGATCAGCAATAAATGGCCGGCTGCCATCGAAAGCACGTTGGATGCTTACATGGGATCTGCTCCTGAAAAATTCGACTGGCAAAGCAAAAACTGGACGGCACAAACTTTTGCCAACAGCCTCGGCCTAAATCCGAGCGACTATGTCAGCCTGACTTCGTTTACGCACCACCCGTTTTATGAATCTTGCATCGTGGAGGTTCCAGACAATTATTCCAACGGTTCCTACTACAACCTCCCACTCAACGAGTTGCAGGCGGTTGTGGATTATGCCCTCGCCAATGGCCATACCGTTGCCTGGGATGGTGATGTGAGCGAAAAAGGCTTCAGTGCAAAAGACGGCATTGCGATCATCCCCGCAGAAGCTGGCCGGGGCGACTTGTTTTCCAAGCCCGCAGCGGAAACCAACGTTGATCAGACCCTGCGCCAGGAAGCTTTTGAAAGCCTTGCCACCACGGACGACCACCTGATGCACCTCGTGGGCACGGCCAAAGACCAAAACGGCACGTTGTATTACCTCACCAAAAATTCCTGGGGAGAAATCAGTCTTTACAAAGGTTTTCTGCACCTCTCGTCAAGCTATTTCCGGCTGAAAACAGTGGGTATTATGGTGCATAAAAGCGCCATTCCCAAGGCCATTGCGCAAAAAATTAAGTGGTAGATTGATGGCCTGTAATAATTTAGTATCCATGTTTCTTGTTGTCCGGCTGATTTTTGGATTTTGCCTGTTTGCAAGCTTGCTTGTTTTATTCGTTTGTTGTTCCAGAACGGCTCCTGATCACAGCAACACTGCTGCTGCACTCCAAGATGAATTGCCCGGCAAGTGGCGTGCTACCGGGGTCACTATTCATATAACAGACAGCCTGACCGTCACACAAACCCTGCAAATTGACGAAGCCACCCTGCGCGAAAAACCCATACTTTGGGAGTTTGAATCCGGCAACCGCTACCGAACGACTTCCGGAGCGGAGGGGACCCAAGCGCGCGGCATCTGGAATGCATTCAGCGACACCCTGATGATGGTCGAACCCAAGGTAACGTATCAGTACTTAGTTAATTTTACGGCCAATGAGGCCATTTTTCGAGCCAGGTTAGACTGGGATGGGGACGGGGAAGAGGATGATGCGTATGTTGGAAGATTTATCAGGGAGTAGTCAAATTTAACACGCCTAACCCCCGCTTCACAAAAACTTAGCTTATTCATAATCTGCATCGTTGGGCTACCGAAAGCCCCCGCTCTACCTTTGCCAGAAGCACTAAAAACAAGGCAAAGATGAGCGCAATCAACCAATTCCGCGATTGGACCTTTCGGAAAATCCACGGCAACAACCTCGTTTACAATACTTGCTGGGAAGACCCGCGTTGCGATCGGGAACTGTTGGAATTAAAAGCCGATAGCGAGGTCGTTATGATCACCAGCGCAGGATGCAATGCGCTGGATTACCTGTTGGATAATCCCGCAAAAATCAATTGCGTGGATATGAATCCGCGCCAGAATGCGCTGCTGGAGCTCAAATTAGCCACTTTTGAACGCGCAGATTTTGACGACTTGTTCCAACTTTTTGGAAAAGGCGTTCATCCGGAGGCGGAAGCGCTGTACGTTACGCAATTGCGGGAAGCGATGCCGTATTTTGCCCGCCTGTATTGGGACAAGAGTCTGCATTTTTTTGAAGGCAAAGGGCTGCGGAAATCGTTTTATCACCACAGTACTTCGGGTATGTTGGCTTGGATGGCCAGCCAATACCTGAAAGCGCAGCGAAAATTGCATCGCCAGATCCGGCAATTGTTTGAAGCAGATTCCTTAGATCGCCAGGCGGATATTTATTACCAAATCGAAAACCGAATCCTGAACAACCTGATGGAATGGGCGCTCAACCGTCACTTTGTGATGTGCCTCGTGGGGGTGCCGCGCAGCCAGCAGTTGTTGTTTGTAGAAAAATACGACCGGGGTGCTGCCGGTTTTGTGCAGGAATGCCTGCGCCGGGTGTTTACGCAGCAGCCGGTCAGCGATAATTATTTCTGGAGACTCTACTTCGACGGGCACTATGCCGAGGAATGTTGCCCCTCCTATCTTCAGCGCGGCAATTTTGAAGCCATCCGCCGGCAAGCGCGCAACATCGAAACCCATACGACCACCATCAGCAGGTTTTTGCAACAGCACCCCGGCCAATATTCGCATTTTGTGCTGTTGGATCACCAGGACTGGCTTGCCGCCAACGACCACGCCGCTCTGGAAGAAGAGTGGCGGCTCATTTTGGCCAACAGCAAACCCGGCACCCGCATCCTGTTGCGCTCGGCTGCCCAAGAAGTGACCTTTTTCCCCGATTTTGTGCAGGATTCGGTGGTTTTTGAAAAAGAAAAAACGCAGGAAACGCACCGGCGGGATCGCGTGGGTACTTACGCCAGCGTCTACCTGGGGATTGTACAATAATCAAAAATGGATATTTTACAAACTGAACGGGTCGCCGAACAGGCCCAAACCATGCAGCGCTATTATCGCCTGCAATCGAAAATTTATGACGCCACCCGCTGGACGTTTTTGTTTGGCCGCAAGCGCATCATTCGAGAACTGCCGGTTTTGGAACAAAAAGCAGCGCTTGAGGTGCTGGAAGTCGGCTGCGGAACGGGCTATAACCTGAAGCGTTTAGCGCTGCATTTCCCAAATGCCCGACTGACCGGCATGGACGTTTCAGCCGATATGCTGGAACGTTCGGCTAAGCGAGCCGCGCAGTGGGCCGACCGGATTACCTTGCTGGAACAGCCGTACGGCGAAGAAAACCTTTCGTTTCAAGGCAAGTTCGACCTCATCCTGTTTTCCTATTCCCTTACCATGATCAACCCCCAGTGGGCTGCGCTCATCGCTCAGGCGAAACAGGATTTGAAACCAGGCGGCGTCATTGCAGTGGTGGATTTTTTTGATTCGCCTTTCCCCTGGTTTAAGCGCCACATGGCCAGGAACCACGTGCGCATGGATGGACATTTGCTTCCGGTGCTGGGAAACCTGTTTTTGCCGGTGAAAGTTAATATCCGCAAAGCTTACGCAGGCGTTTGGCAGTATCTGATCTTTTTAGGAAGGGTAGGGGAGTGAAGGGAAGAGGCAAAGTGCAAGTTGGCAAGAGGCAAATCGGCAAATATTGCAAATTTGCCCCTTGCAAACTTGCCAACTCATCCTTTCCCTTCCGAAGCAGCCGGTACATTGGCAGCCGACATTTTCTTCATGCGCTTGGCAAGCGGCAGGTCTACGATTTGTTCAAACAACTCGTCCGTGCTAAGCTTATTGGATAACAATTCCTCAAATTCGGATTCCGGTTCTGTGGATGATTTGACATGTAATTTGGGATTGATGTGGGCATATTCCGATTCATCGTATTGGTAAATTGTCCAACGATCCCAGCGGTACTCCAACGCCGTCAGGTTTTCGACCCAATCGCCTGAATTCAGGTAGGTGACAATCTGATCCTTTACGGGTACTTCGCGCATTTGAGGGCGGTGAATATGACCGCAGATGACATAATCGTAGCCCTGTTCCGCCGCCAGTGAAATGGCCGTCTCTTCAAAATCGCTGATGAATTTAATCGCTTCTTTCATGCGATTTTTCACCTTGCCGGCAAACGACATTTGGGGTTTGCCCAATGCAAGGCGTACTTTGTTGACGAAGCGGTTGATCAGGATGAGCCAGTCATAACCCTTGCCGCCTAATTTGGCAATGAAAGGGGAATATTTGATGAAAACATCGAAAATGTCCCCATGAAAAATCCAGTACTTTTTGTCTTTCAGGTGGAGGGTGAGCTTGTCGCGAAGATGGATATTGCCCGAAGAAAAATCGCTATAACGCCGAAGTGCGTCATCGTGGTTGCCGGTAATATAGTATACCTTGGTGCCTTTGGCGGCCATTTTCAGCACACGCTGGATGACCATCATGTGCTCTTTGGGGAAATAACGCCGGTTGAATTGCCACATATCCACAAAATCGCCATTCAGGATCAGCGTTTCGACTTTTATGCTATTCAGGTAATTGAGCAATTCCCGGGCATGACAGCCATAGGTGCCCAAATGGACATCGGAGAGGATAACAATATCAATTTCCCGCTTCATAACAAATTGGTGCAACAGTGAATAAATTACTGCGCACAAGGTCGTTGCTGAATGTAAATCAGGTGTAAAGCGGTTATTATAAAAGGGTTAAATCCTATGGCAAGTCCCTCGCGGTCGTCCATACAAAGGATAACCAGCGTTCAACCCGTAATTTATTTCATGGTATCCTGCGTAGTCGCCGTTGTATCCTGGGGCATCATAGTTGAACCAGCTTCCATTGGGGTGAAAATTTTCGGGAAAAGAATCCCCTGTTTTTTGTCGCCGGCCAGCACGAACTTGCCAGGTTCTATCAAAACAATTTCATTCGGTATGGACGCAACATTCGGCAATTCCATTAGGAGCGTGGTAGCGCCTTTCAGGCTCCAGGTGCCAACCCGTGGCTCGCCTTGGATCGTCAGCGTGAGCTTGCCGTCTTTGCCAAATTCAAAAACGCCGCTTTCCATTCGCTTAAGAGAGGCCATAATGACGTCAAATTCCGCCTGGCTCAGCGTGAGCTTATTCATGCTGTCTCTGATGGCCTGCACATCCCAGCGCCATGCGTTTTGGGTCAAAATATCGCTGGCCTCCTGGTTGCTCGTTGAGCTGCCACTACAAGCCCAGATGCCAACTGCTACAATCATGGAAAAAAATACGTACCTCATGTTGATGATTTTTTTGCGGCGGCAAAGGTATAAAAAGTTGTGCAATGCGCAACTACTGTAAGATCATCATGCGACTTTTACGGTATTCCCGCGGACTAACCCCCGTAATCTCCCGGAATTGTTTGTTGAAGTGCGACAGGTTGTTGAAACCGCTTTCGTAACTCACCCCGGCAATGCTGATGTGTTCATCGAAAAGCAGGCGGCAGGCATGCGCGACCCGAAACTCGTTGACGAACTGGGTGAACGTCTTGGCTGTCAATCGTTTGAAATAGCGGCAGAAAGCGGGTGTGGTCATGTTGATGCGCCGGGCTGCTTCGTCTAAGTTGACTTCGTCGCGGAAAAACGCTTCCACGTATTCGTAGATGGTTTTCATACGGTCGTGATCCTGGGCGTTCACCTCTAAAGCATAACCGCTGACGTTCAGCAATTCGTATTCATCCGAAGTAGCCATCAGGTTCAAGGTGCGCAAAAGCGCCATCAGGCGATCAAACCCATTCAGCGGCATCATGTCCTCCAACCGCCGCCCGATCAGGCGTTTGGTTTCACCCCGGAAGGTCAAGCCTTGTTTGGAACGTTCGAACAATTGCTGGATGGCCTGCATCTCCGGTCGCCCCAGAAACTCTCTACCCAAAAAATCACCTTTCATCTGCACGACAATCTCCACGTGTTCTTCGTTCAGACCCTGCGTAAAACTGAAATGCGGCAAGTCCGGCCCCAGAAAAATGAGGTCGCCGTCTTCATAATAAGAAATATGGTCGCCGATATGGCGTTTCCCTTTGCCGTTGGAAACAAACACGATTTCGTATTCCGGATGGCAATGCCAGAATGGCTGGTTGTTGTTCTCGGTGAACCGGCGCAGGGTAAACGAACTCCCAAAAATGGGTTCGATCTTTTCTAATGCTGCTTTGGAGTTGCTCATAGGTGAACCTTTTAGGTATATGACGTTATATTAACTCCAAAGCACCCGATTTTGTTCTATCGGGTTAAAATAGCATTTAAAATGGTTAAAATAGAATCGGTTTGGAGGGAGGATGTAAGGGCTGTCTCAAGAGGCAAAGTGCAAGTTTGCAAACTTACACTTTGCCTCTTGCTTCTTATGAGACAGCCTCTTCGCTGTAGCCTACATCTTATTCGCCCCCGTAAAAATCCGTTTCCAGTTAATTCCTTTTCCACCGCCTTCTTTCAGCGAGAACCAGATAAACAGCGGCTTGCCTACGATATGATCTTCCGGAACGAAGCCCCAAACCCGGGCGTCTTCCGAGTTGTGGCGGTTGTCGCCCATCATCCAGTAGTAGTCCATTTTGAAGGTATAGGAGGTGGCTTCGGTGCCGTTGATGACTATTTTACCGTTAGTTTCTTTCAGTTCGTTGCCTTCGTAAACGGCAATGATGCGGCGATATAAGGAAATGTTCTGAGGCGAAATCTGCACAGTTACGCCTTTTTTGGGCACCCAGACCGGGCCGTAATCATCGCGCGACCAGGTCGCAAAATGAACCGGATCATGCGGGAACAACTGGCCGGCAGATGGTGCAATTCGTACCAGCGAGTCTTTTGCGGCCTGAGCAGCTTCTTCGTCCGTCAGGTACATTTCAAAAACGCTGGCACCCTGTTGCTGGATGATGCTGGCATTGTCAATCCCAAATGCCGTAAGCCTGGACGAATTCCCGCCGGGCAGGATGGTAATGGAATAACTTTTGCAAGGCGCTATGACAATGGCCGGATCCATTTTTTTGATGTGGTCAATTTGATCGCGGCCCAAGACAACCAACATGGAGTTGTTGTTGGGATCCCTGCGGAAAACGTCTTCAGGCGATATCCCCCAATCGGAAAAATTCCGTTCGTTGACCGGCCCGCCTGGCGAACGCAGGTGGTGCAGGAACTGGATGTACCGCAAATCTTTAGCCGGTTCTCCGTTAACGTACAACTGGCGGTTGATGACCTGAAGAGAATCTCCCGGCTGCCCAACGCAGCGCTTGATGTAGTGGTCTTTTTTGTCCATTGGTCGCGTCACCAACGGTGCCTGGCCGCTCCGGATGGCTTCGTAGGAAGCCCGATCCATCATGCCGCGCCGGAAATCGTGGATGCTCCAGGTTCGATTCGGGAACACGTAAACGCTGTCGCCTTCCGGGTAATTGAACACCACAGGCTCGTTGCGATCCACGCTTTCCAACGCTTTCAGCCGCGTGTAGGGCAGGCTGGGTTTTTCGAGATAGGACTCGCCGCCGACTATAGGAATGCGGTTGTGCAGCAAGGGCAGCATGGCAATGGTTTGGGGCATCCGGATGCCGTAATGGGCTTTGCTCACAAACAGAAAATCGCCGACCAAAAGCGAACCTTCCATCGAAGACGTTGGAATCACGTAGGCTTCGATGAGGAACATCCGGATGAACGTGGCGGCAAACACCGCAAACACGATGGCCTCTGTCCATTCGCGCAGGCCAGACTTTTTGTAAGGACTTTCTTTTGCAAGTTTTTCAATCAACCGGCCGTTTTTCTCTTGTTTTGCAGCGTCTATTTCTTCCTGGTAAGCGCGTTCTTTTTCGAGCGTTGGACCGTCGTAGACTTCTTTAGCGCTCAGGCCGAGGTAGAGGAAGTAGAGCGGCGAAAAAACAACCGCCAGCACACTCTGACCAAACCCATAGTTTTTGAACGACCGAGCCATGTCCACACACATCCCGGCATAAATGAAAATATTTACAACGGGGAACAGCAACCAGAGCGCAAAATGGCTTTTCCTGCCAATCAATTCGCACCAAATTGCAAAATTCCAACCGGGAACCAGCGCTTTCCAAGCCTCAACATTGGCTTTTTTAAAAATGAAGTACAAACCGGCGCTCAACAGCAGGTAGGAAACGAGGAAAAAGACGAGCATATCTTTACAGGTTAAGTTTTTTGTTGTCTATTGGGAAACCGGGCAAATATAACCCAAATTATGAGTATGCAAGGTGGACTTTTCCGACGAACGCAACAAAAAAAGGGGGATATAGCAACAGCACCATAAAAAAAGCCTGATACTTGAACAGTACCAGGCTTAGTGCCGAAAGTGGGAGTCGAACCCACACATCCGTAAGGACACACGCCCCTGAAACGTGCGCGTCTACCAATTCCGCCATTTCGGCAAAGCGATTGCAAATGTAAAAGAACTTAGTACCGAAGGTGGGACTCGAACCCACACATTCTTGCGAATACTGGATTTTGAATCCAGCGCGTCTACCATTCCGCCACTTCGGCCTGCATCTGTACCGCCAAACGCTGTTCGGCGTCAAAATTTCAAAACATTTACCGCTTTAATCCCAATCAGCACCACCTCCTTCGAGGCCAATTATCCTTTTGGGACGGCAAATTTAGATAAACTTTCTTTGATGCGCAACAAATATCTTTTTTTTAGGTGATAATCTTTCATGGCCGCGAATTGGATGGTTTCGGCGCTCCCTGACACCAAAGATCCGGTCAGTTCAGCCTGCAAATCGCGTTCCTGTTCCGCCAATTGATCCAATAAAGCAGCGTAGCGTTCCGGGTCAAAATCAAACTCCAATTCCATCGCCGCCTCATTGATGTCCATCATTTCCATCAGAAACTCCTGAGGCAGTACATTCGTTCCTTCTTCGCCGAGTTGTCCTTTTAGTTCAAGCAGGTACTTTAGGCGGCTGTCAAAATTGGACAGCGTTCTCCAGGCTTCGTTGTTGATCGTAGACAATTCCAATATTTCGGCCTGTTTCTCCGGCGATTCCAACGTATAAAAATCTGGATGGAATTTTTTACTCTGCTCGTAAAAACGGCGTTTCAGAGCCGCTTCATCCACATCGAGTGACTCCGGCAAGCCAAAAAACTCGAAATAATTTACTTCATCCATGCCCTGAAAATGTCTAATCCGTTAGCATATAGCACTAAACCCAGGACAAGAATCAAACCGATCGTGGTCGCCCATTCCATAAACTTATCACTGAGTTTGCGACCGGTGATGGCTTCAATCAGCAAAAACATCACGTGGCCCCCATCAAGCGCCGGAATCGGCAACAGGTTCATAAAAGCAAGGATGAGGGACAAGATGGCAGTCATCGTCCAGAAACGTTGCCAAACCCATTCCGTACCGAACATTGACCCAATAGAACCTATCCCACCCAGGCTTTCCGAAACTTTGATCTCGCCTTTGAACATTTTGCCAAACGCTTTCAGTTGGTCGTTCAGGAAACCCAAGCCTTTGGTAACCCCCGCCGGCATCGCTTCTCCCAAGGTATACGCCTGATTTTTTGCACCGAGAATCAAACTGGCAGTACGCGCGTAGGCACCGATTTTTCCTTCTTCGGTTATCGTGATCGGAACGGATAAGGTATCGTTGCCGCGAAGGACAGACAAGGTAACTTGCTTGCCTTTATACTGATCCCGAACCAAGCGTTGAAATTCGTGAAAATATTCAGTCGGGGTGCCGTTTACGCCAACAATACGGTCTTCGATCTTCAGGCCGGCTTTAGCGGCAGGACTGTCATCCGCTGTGGCTTCAACAATGAAAGGTACCCGCGCTCCGAACAACAGCTTCCCTTTGTTTTCATAACTCGACAAAACAGAAGTATAGCCGTCGTCAACGGGTAAAAGGCGAATTTCCGAACCGCGTTTTACCGTCAGGTTACTCACATTATTGATGATGATTTCCCGGACAACTTCCCGGTCGCTCAGTTTCGTAAGCGGTTTTTCTCCAACTTTAAGCACCTGATCGCCGTCCTGCAAGCCAAGGTCATCCCCCAGTTCGTCTACATAAATGCCATAACGGGCGTTTTCAGCGGGGATAAAATCTTCGCCCCAGACCCATAGCACCATGCCATACAGGAAAAAGCCGAGGATGAAGTTGACCGTGACACCACCCAGCATGATAATCAGACGTTGCCAGGCCGGCTTGGAGCGAAATTCCCAGGGCTCCGGGTCTTTTTTCATTTGCTCCTTATCCATGCTTTCGTCTATCATGCCCGATATTTTGACATAACCACCCAGCGGCAGCCAGCCAATACCATATTCCGTGTCGCCGATTTTTTTCTTGAGCAGGGCAAACTTGACATCAAAGAACAGGTAAAATTTTTCTACCCGTGTTTTGAAAAGTCTGGCAGGAATAAAATGGCCCAACTCATGCAAAACTACCAACAACGACAAGCTCAGGATCAATTGGCCTGTAATAACAAGAATATCCATGTTTTCTGATTCAGATTAGAACGGTAAAACGCCTGCCCCCTTCAATAGGTTGCGTTTGCAAGGCGGCAAAGGTAAATCTATTTTTTGTTATTTAGTCTCTGTCCGTTTAGTCTTAGGACAGCCTCCCCTTCGGGATCTAATGCCGATTAGCCTATTCAGGGAAAATTGCCCACAATGCATCTACGGCAGGCCCTCCACACTTGACCCGCTGCAGTTCCGGTGCCAGAAACTGGAAAGATTCCACCAAACTAAACGCAAACGGCGCTAAGCGGCAACGATAATTGTCAATGTAAATGACCCGCCCGCCGGTGTTGTCCGCCAGACAGGTATATTCTGTAAACGCTTCCGTATTGTTCAGGTTGGCGTCCAAAAACGTAAGGATATGGATCGTGACGTTTTTTTGCGCAATCCGGGCAGCCCATTCGCAAATATCCAACCCTTTTGCCCGGCAAACATTGGCGCCGTCGCTCACCAAAAAAATGGTTTTGTGCGTCGTTGCGCTATCCGAAAAGAGAATCGGCGACGCTTCGAGGATGGTGAGCAGGGGCGTGGTGCCGTCGGGTACTAAAAATTCGAGCGCCGTTTGCAGATCCGGGCGGGTAATGCTTCCGGTGCGGTGCCACAATTTTGGCGTGGTGCCGCAATCGCCGCCAATGGTGCCAATCCCCATCGGCAGGCGGGTCGGAATGCTGTCCAACAAGTCCAGCATGGTACTGCGCATGGTTTCAAAGCGGGTGACGCCCATGCAAATCACTTTTTCCATCACCATCGAGCCAGAAATATCGAGCATCAGCAGCAGTTCATCCGTTTCCGTCAATTTAGTCAGCTCCAGGATACTGCCGGGCATGTTGGGGATGTAATCGCCTGCGGATTCTTTGACCCCAGGTAACGCTCCTCCCGTTCCGGCAGTAAGCCCCAGCGTATCGGCCAGCATCCGGTAATTGTTGAGCGCGACGGTATTGGCCGGGTTGTATTGTATGGCTTTTTCAAAATCGGCTGCGGCCCGCACCATGTCGCGTTTGCCCACGTGGTAATGTGGTGCTTGTTTTGCGCTGCGGTGGGCACCCATGCCCTGGTTAAACAAAGTGGCGTAGCCCAGCGCATTGTGGAAAGTGCTCAATAACTTGCGGTTGCCCAGGGTTTCCTGGATCTCGATGCTTTTTTTAAAAGGAGCAATGGCGAGGTCATACCGTTTGCCATAACAGCGAATCACTCCCTCTACAAAATAGCGCATCACTTTTTTTTGCGTATACTCGCGGTCTTCCCGCTTGAGACTGTTGGTGCTTTTTTGCAAAATTTGCAGGGCTTCGGTCGGGTTGCCGTTTCGTCCCAGACAAGCTGAAAGGGACAAAGCAAAAGTGTAGTTGTCAGGTAAAATGGCATAAGCTTTGCGGAAATGATCTTCGGCGCGGCCGTATTGGCCTTCCGCAAAATTGACCGTTCCCTTGAAATGGTGGCGGTAGGCAGCTTTGGCACTGCCCCATGGATGGAAAGAAGCTGAGGCACAAACAATCAAAAAAAGCAACAACAGACGCGCAATGGTGTTTAATACGTTCACTTGGGAAGACTTTAGATGGCAGATAGTGGCATTTAAATACAAGACCTTGTTAATGAGTTGATTCAGTTAATGTTCTGATGCCAGTTATCGGTTATCTACGAAAGAACAGTGTCAAAGGAACGAAAAAAATGCGCGAAGAGCATCCAAATTGCATGCTTATTCGTTATTTCATAATATTGCATGGCTTTTCAGCAATCCTAATTTTGTCAAAAGATGAGACGACTGTTTGTAGTAACCATTTTGTTCCTGAGTTTCCTCCTTCCGGTACGGGCCGCGTATATCCTCCTGCCAATGGATGAGAAAACCCAAAAAGACCACCTCAAGGCCTATGGAATTACGTATTGGGTGCTAAGCAAAGGCCAGGAAGCCTGGTGGTTGCTCAATTACCGCGGCGGGAGTTTCGCGTTTCCCCACTCCAAAGAGTACGAACGGGAGTGTCTGACCCGGGGCGTGAGCTATGAAATTATTCCGGACGCGCAGTTTAACCGGATCCGTGACGAAATTTCCAACCCGGAAGTAAACATGGAAGCGGTGAAATTAGAAGTGGCACCGAAAATTGCCGTGTATACCCCCGATGAAGATGAAAAAGGAAATAAATTGCAGCCCTGGGACGATGCAGTAACGCTGGTCTTAACCTACGCTGAAATTCCCTACGAAGTGGTTTACGACGCGGAAGTGGTGACGGATCAACTGGCAAAATATGACTGGCTGCACCTGCACCACGAAGATTTCACCGGCCAATACGGGCGTTTTTACCGCAATTACAACGGACAGCCCTGGTACCGGGAGCATGTGCGAAAAATGGAAGAGTTGGCCAAAGCGCTGGGTTTCAATAAAGTATCTCAGATGAAATTGGCTGTCGCCAAAAAAATTAAAGAATACGTGGGCGCAGGGGGGTTCATGTTCGCCATGTGTTCTGCAACGGACACCTATGATATTGCCCTTGCTGCGGAAGGAATAGATATCTGCGCCCAGATGTACGACGGCGACCCAGCCGATCCGAGGGCACAGGAAAAATTAGATTTCAGCAAAACGTTCGCATTCCAGAATTTTGAATTGGTCAAAAACCCGCTGGAATACGAGCATTCTTCTATTGACCACAACGAAGGGCGCAACGTGATGCCAGAACAGGATTATTTCAACCTGTTCGATTTTTCAGCCAAATGGGATCCTGTCCCGACCATGCTCACACAATGCCATACCCGAACGGTGAAGGGGTTCATGGGCCAATCTACTGCTTTCCGCAAACAAACCATCAAACCGGAAGTGCTGGTGCTCGGTGAAAATAAACCGGCTTATGAGTCGCGTTATCTCCACGGCACATTTGGGATGGGGTTCTGGACCTTCTACGGTGGTCACGACCCCGAAGATTACCGCCATTTTGTTCACGATCCACCCACTGATTTGAATTTGCATCCCAATTCACCCGGTTACCGGTTGATTTTGAATAATGTGCTGTTTCCGGCAGCCAAAAAGAAAAATCGAAAAACTTAGTGTCTTGTTACCTTGAACTGGAAAAATATAATCCGGGAGATATTGTGCGCGTGAAATTGCTGCGCGACGAACGAACGACGGAAGTGGAGGTCAGATTGGATGCCGCACAATGATCAATCCGGCTCTGCGTTATCCATTGAAATGTCTACTGGCTGACCGTTTTTGTCGACCTTGACGCCTTAACAAGGCACATCATGGAAAAATAATAGAAAGATGCCTATATTTAGGCGGAAATAAGGAAGGGTAACAACAATATTGCAACACATGACATTCGGCATCCCTGTCGTCAACACACAACAGCTATGAAAATACGGACACTTATAATTGGGTTCCTCCTGTTTTCCAGCGTCCCGGCATTGTGCCAGCATGCAGCGCAATATACCCTGTATACCTGGAATCCATTACATTGGAATCCGGCTTACGCAGGTCTGGATCACTCCCTTACCGGGACGTTGCTGTTTCGCAAACAGTGGACGAACCTCCAGGGTGCTCCGGTCAGCCAAAACCTGAATGTACACATGCCTCTATCCTATATAGGCGGAGGAGTAGGGCTGAATATAGAAAATGATGTGCTCGGCGCTGAACAGATGACGACTGCCGAAGTGGCCTATAATTATCAACTCAACTTAGGCAGCAGCATTTTTTCGATTGGCCTTGGAGGCGGAATTGTACAGCGATCCTTAGATGGTGCCAAATTGCGAACCCCGGGTGGCATCTACGACGAACCGGGCGTATTTGATCACGTGGACGACTTATTGCCATTGGGGCGCGAAAGCGCGATTGCACCCGTGGTTCATGCCGGTGTATATTTTCAGTCGGAAAAGTGGGAAGCAGGGTTATCGGTCAAAAACCTGACGGAAAGTAATGTAGCCTTGCCGAGTATTCTGTTACAACAAAAACGGCACTTCTTTTTTACCTTTTCCTACCACGTGGAGATCAGCGGGAAGCTATCACTGCACCCCTCTGTGCTGGTTCGGTCAGACGCCGTTCAGACGCAAACAGATTTTTCCTTAACAGCAAAATTCAACGACAATATTTTTGGAGGCGTCTCGTTTAGAGGATACAATAGTGAAAGTATTGATGCAGTAGCTATCCTTGCAGGGTTTCGCCTGAGCGAAAAAACCTCCTTCATGTATGCTTACGATATGACCTTGTCGGGCTTGCGCGATGTAAGTAACGGCTCTCATGAGGTAGGATTGCGCTACAATCTCAATAAACCCATCGGTGCGGGCAAATTGCCCCGGATTATCTATAATCCCCGTTCTTTGTAGCCCTTTTCAACCAAAATCAAATGCCCTGATTGGGGGTCGATCAGGTAGTTTATGTTAAACTTGCGGAAAACGATAAATTAATCTTTGTCAGATTTTTCAAACAGTCTATATTTACCGGCGTTTTAAAATGCCGTACTTTTTTCTGAAGGAAAACTTGGGTGTAAACATGAAGAACTTACTCAAAATTGCGCTGGCATTGCTGGTGCTTGTCGCGGTTGCATGTGGCAGAAAGGAAAATGGTCAATTGCTCGGCGCTTTCGACAGGCCGGCATGGAAAGGAATCAATCCTTTTGGGATGATCTATGTTCCTTCGGGAACACTCCACATTGGCCCAAGCGACCAGGATGTCAGCAACACATTTGTTCAGCGTAATAAGTCCATCTCTATTGCTGGCTTTTACATGGACGACACGGAAATCACCAATAACGAATATCGCCAGTTCGTCTATTGGGTGAGAGACTCCCTTGCTCACTCTTACCTCGATCATTTCATCGAGGATGAGGAAACGGGCGAACAACGTATTGACTGGGAATACGAAATTGATTGGAGCGATGAAACGCTGGCCGATCTGTATTACCAGGGAGATGACCGCTTTGCCGGAAAGTCAGAATTGAATACTGAAAAACTGGAGTACGAGTACGAATGGTACGATTGGCAGCGTGCCGCACACGACCAGGGAAAATCTCCGCGTAATTCTTTCATTAATCGGAAAAAGGTCAACATCTACCCGGATACTTTGGTTTGGGTGCGCGATTTTGCTTATTCCTACAATGAGCCAATGACGCGTAACTACTTCTGGCACCCGGCATTCGATGATTACCCCGTAGTGGGCATTGACTGGCACATGGCCAACGCGTTCTGCTACTGGCGGACCAAGCTCTGGAACACGTACCAGCAAACGCGCGGCGATGGCATTAACTCGGAAGACTTCCGACTGCCTACGGAACACGAATGGGAATATGCAGCCCGCGGTGGCCGCGATCTGGCACCTTACCCTTGGGGTGGTTACTATGTACGCAACGCTAAAGGTTGCCTGCTGGCTAACTTCAAACCCGGCCGTGGTAACTATCCGGAAGATGGCGGACAGTACACGGTGAAAGCAGATGCTTATTTCCCGAACGACTACGGCCTCTACAACATGGCCGGAAACGTTTCCGAATGGACCAGCTCCGCTTTCTACGAAAATGCTTACGCATTTATTCACGACCTCAACCCGGATATCCGCTACGATGCTAAGGACGACGATCCTGAAGCTTACAAGCGTAAAGTTATCCGCGGCGGTTCCTGGAAAGATGTCATGCATTTCCTCCAAACGGGCACTCGCCACTGGGAATACCAGGATACGACGAAATCCTATATCGGATTCCGTTGCGCACTGACCTTCCTTGGTCGTTCAGCTAATGATTTCTAATAGCTGATTCTGGCTTTGATACAATAAGGATATTGTCCGATGGGCAGTATCCTTATTGTGTTATATTGTTGCCGGTTGCCTCCCGATTTTTTTTTAACAAAGGGAGTGTAACTTTTTGTACCCCGTGCATTATAGAGAAGTATCCGGCTGAGGCCGGGTCTCCAGTCAAGTATAAAATCTTATTTTTTAACCAGTTCTAAAGTTTTTCGACGATGAGTTTCGTTAAGACCAAAAGCTTCAAGTACTTCAAGAACTTTATCATTGGCGCAGGTGCGTCTGTCGTACTGCTTGGTGCGTTATTCAAAATCTTATCCTGGCCATTCGCTAATGAAATGTTGATGGTCGGTATGATGACTGAAGCAGGCATCTTCCTCATGTTGGGGATTATTCCACCAGAACCAGATTACTACTGGCACAAACTTTACCCCGGGTTGAATGATTATGATTCGCACATGACGCCGTTGACAGCAGGGCCGACTAACAGCATCGAATCTTTGCCTAAAGTGGTGCCATTGAATGGCGAAATCGTACAAAACCAATTGGGTGGTATGCTGACCGAGTTGCAGAATATGTCAAAAAGCTTGTCTTCGCTTAAAGCGCTTCAGGAAGTTGACTTCTCTGGCACGAGCGATCAGATCAAGTCCATGAGCAACTTCTATTCCAAACTCAACGAAGCAATGGCTGACCTGAGCGATTCTTTGGAAGACACCAAAATCTACAAAGATCAATTGGCTGCCCTGAATAAGAACATTGGCTCGCTGAACAACATCTACGGCTCGTTGAATTCGGTTTATGGCAATGTCATTTCGGCCATGGCAAACGTGAAACATTAATTGCCTGCCGGATCCCGGTTTTTTTAACTTTTAAATCTGAGGGAACATGTCTATTCCAAAGGAACCCAGGCAATTGATGATCAACTTGATGTATTTGGTGCTCACAGCGATGCTTGCACTGAACGTATCTGCTGAGATCATCAATGCCTTCTTCTTGATTGATCGAGGTATCACCGGTAGCAACAACGTTTTCGATACTTCTAATGCCAGTACATTGGAAGTGCTGTCGAGAAATGCCGACCAGGATTTGTCCAAATACCAAAAGCTGGTGGATGCTGCCAAAGAGGTGAGTGCTATCTCAAAAGAATTTCATACGTATGTAGATGATTTGCGCGAATCCATGGTAAAAGAAACCAATGGATACTACCCAGCAGACGACAGGGATCATCCCGGTTTTCCGAAAGGATACAAGGACAAGGATGTAACCACCCGCGTACTTGTGGAAGAAGGCAAGGGGGAAGAACTCAAGGCTCGCATACTTGCTGACCGTGAGAAAATCACTGCGATCGTAAACAAACTGAAAGGTGCCGAGGGCACAGGGATTGATGAAGCCTCACTGGCGAGTTTGGAAAAAAGTATCCAGCTTACCGTCAGCGATGAATGGCAAAATGCCACCCCCAAGCGCAATAGCTGGTCGGCCTTCACCTTCAACCACATGCCACTGGCTTCAGTATTTCCTATTATGAGGAAATTCCAGAATGATATGAAAAGCTCCGAAGCAGCCATTCTGAACTTCCTTTCCGACCAGGTTGGGAAGCAGACCTTTAAAGTAGATGCGTTTATTCCAATTTCTTCTGCAAAAAAGGCTTACGTCATTTCCGGCGAGACTTTTGAAGCGAACATTACGGTTGGCGCATCTTCCAAATCGGTTTACGAAAACATGTCTATTCGGGTAAACGGATCGCCACAGAAGGTAGAAAACGGTATTGCGAAATACACGACTACCACTAGTTCTACGGGGGTTCAGAAATATACGGTAGCCATTACATTGACCAACCCGACAACTCAAAAATCTGAAACTTACTCCGAGGATTTTGAGTACGAAGTTGGCCGCCGTAGCGTAACCGTATCTGCCGATAAAATGAACGTGTTCTATATCGGTGTAGATAACCCGGTTTCTGTAGCTGCTGCGGGCGTATCCAGTAACGAACTGAAAGTTAGCGCCAGTGGCGCCGGGATCAGTCTGCGCGGGAGTAACGGCAACTACACGGCAACAGTTGCGCAGCCAGGCGAAGCCACGATCAGCGTTTCCGGTGGTGGCCTGACGAACAGCCGATTCATGTTCCGCTCGAAAAGGATTCCTGACCCGGTTGCCCGTTTGAGCAAAAGCTCCGGCGGCGGTATGGGTACCGGTGAATTCAAAGCGCAGGGTGGCGTAGGTGCATTCCTCGACAACTTTGACTTTGCAGCGGTATGCGTCATCCAGGGTTTTAATCTGGTGTATGTGCCGAAACGTCAGGATGCAGTGCCGGTGGTTAACCCCGGAGCGCGCTACAACGACCGCGCCCGTGAATTGGTTTCCCGTGCAAAACCAGGCGATATCTACTACTTTGAGAACGTAAAAGCGAAGTGTCCGGGCGATCAGGCCGGGCGTGAAATCAACTCAATGGTTTTTACAATCAAGTAAGTGCCAAGACATTATTATTTGACAGTATTGAACGCCGGGATTTTTGTTTAAGTCGAGTATTTTTTGAGATTCGATGCAGCGCATCGAGCCGAAAAAAATGCGAAGAATCAGGCAAAAAGACCAAGACCAAAATGTGAAATAATATTGTTCCGGCACTTAAGTCAAATTTTCATAAGTTAAAGTGTAATAGTGCACTTGGTTACACCGTTTAACCTGTGCACTTTTACACTTTAATACACACACACAAATACCAAGTCCATGAAAATTGCGCTGAGCCTGCTAAGCTTATTCCTGTTGCTGACAATTTTTGCAGCAGCGCCATTAACAGCTCAAACGCCGGATAACATCATTATGACCGAATCCGGCGATACAGAAGAGGACACTGACAGACCTCTTGATGACATCGTAGAAAAACGCACTACGCTGGAGAAGCGCGTATTGCCTTACGACCACGTGCGCGAAGCTGATATTTTCTGGGAAAAACGCATCTGGCGCGTACTCGACATACGTGAGAAAATGAACCTGCCATTCGCTTACCCGGAGCGTCCGTTCTTCACCATATTGATGGAGGCTGCCGAATCAGGCGAATTGACAGTTTACGGTACAGAAGACGACAAATTTTCAAGCAAGCTGACGCCGGAAGAAGTTTCTTCCATGGGCGCTACGATTGATACAGTCATCACCTTCGATCCGGTGACTTATCAGGAAAGCATCCAGGTCGTTCGCAACGAACTGAACCCGGAAGATGTCAAGCGCTTCCGCTTTAAAGAAGTTTGGTTCTTCGACGAAGAAACCTCTACCCTTCAGGTGCGCATCCTTGGCATTGCGCCGCTGCTCGATGTAAAAGACGATAACGGCAACTTCAAGTACGAACAACCCATGTTCTGGGTGTATTATCCGGATGCAAGAAAGATGCTGGCACACGAACGTGTGTTCACTTTCGGCAACGATGCTGCACCGATGACCTGGGAAGACCTGCTTGAAATGCGTTATTTCTCCAGCTACATTTTCAAAGAATCGAACGTACACGACCGCCGTTTGCAGGAGTACGTGACGGGCGTTGACATGTTGCTGGAAGCCGATAAAATCAGACAGGAGATCTTCAATTTCGAACACGATTTGTGGTCGTATTAATTGTAACAGTGCCTGTTTAAAAGTCGAAGGCCCGGAGCATCATTGCTTCCGGGCCTTTGTCGTATACCGTACCTCCGAACTCCGATTCGGCAGCAAAGCAAGTACAGCCGAACTCCGATTCGGCGGCAAAGCAAGTACAGCCGAACTCCGATTCGGCTGAAATACGCAGTATGCATGTATGATTCAACAGATTCGGCAGCAAAGCAAGTACCGCCGAACTCCGATTCGGCTGAAATACGCAGTATGCATGTATGATTCAACAGATTCGGCGGCAAAGCAAGTACCGCCGAACTCCGATTCGGCAGCAAAGCAAGTACAGCCGAACTCCGATTCGGCGGCAAAGCAAGTACCGCCGAACTCCGATTCGGCTGAAATACGCAGTATGCATGTATGATTCAACAGATTCGGCGGCAAAGCAAGTACCGCCGAACTCCGATTCGGCAGCAAAGCAAGTACAGCCGAAC
>Ga0163147_10001409_pt1 | contig 36838 bp, 24 predicted proteins | sample OliLakLV19MP6G1_FD_148597 | JGI IMG/M metagenome (GOLD analysis project Ga0163147, IMG submission 148597) | Freshwater microbial mat bacterial communities from Lake Vanda, McMurdo Dry Valleys, Antarctica- Oligotrophic Lake LV.19.MP6.G1 | ecosystem: Environmental > Aquatic > Freshwater > Lake >...
GTTTCTGTCCGAGATCAAGACCACGGCCAACCTGCAGCATCCGCACATTCTGCCGCTGTTTGATTCCGGCGCCGCGGACTCGTTCCTGTTCTACGTGATGCCGTTCATCGAGGGCGAATCGCTGCGCGATCGGTTGAATCGGGAGAAGCAGCTGCCGATCAATGATGCCGTCCGCATCGCGACCGAGATCGCCGGCGCGCTGGACTACGCCCATCGGCACAACGTCATCCATCGCGACATCAAGCCGGAGAACGTGCTGCTGCACGACGGCCGCGCCCTGGTGGCGGACTTCGGCATCGCGCTGGCGGTGAATTCGGCGGGCGGTACCCGGCTGACCGAGACCGGCTTGTCCCTCGGTACGCCGACCTACATGAGTCCCGAACAGGCGATGGGACAGCGGGAGCTCACCGCCCGTTCCGATGTCTACGCCCTCGGCTGCGTGACCTACGAGATGCTGCTCGGGGAGCCGCCGTTCAGCGGGCCGACGACCCAGGCCATCATTGCGCGAGTGATGACCGCGGAGCCGCGGAGCCTCACCGGCCAGCGGAAGAGCATCCCGCCCGCGGTTGAGGCCGCAGTGTTCACGGCGCTGGAGAAGCTGCCGGCCGACCGCTTCGCGACGGCGGCCGAGTTTGCCGAGGCGCTGGACGGGAGGGGAGTCCGCGGTCCACAACGGGCCAACCTGCCGCCCAACCGCCGAACCGCCTTCGCCCTGGCTACCCTCCTCACCCTTGCTGTCCTCGCCCTCTGGGGCTGGTTTCGTCCGCACGCCCCCGGTCCGGTCACGCGATCCCTGGTGACTTTCGAGCAGAAGGCTCCCTTCTTCCCGACGGGATACGCGCCCCTGGCCATTTCGCCGACCGGGTCCCGCATCGTGTACACCGATCTTCCAGGGCAGGGTCTGCTGCTCGAACGGGACCAGCTCCATCCGCGGGTCGTCGCCGGGACCGAGAATCTCTGGGCCCCATCCTTCTCGCCTGGCGGCGACAGCTTGGTCTTCAGCACCGGCTTTCCGGGCTCGCTCCGGCTGGTGCCGCTGGACGGAGGGTCGCCTCTCGTCCTGATGCCGGATTCCGCCTCCGGCTTTGGCACGGCGTGGAGCGAGGATGGCTGGGTGTATTGCATCACGGGCAACGGCGGCACGCTCCGCCGAATCCGCCCGGCGGGCGGGCCGTCGGAAATCGTCGCCCAGGTGGATTCGACCCGGGATGAGCTGCTGCTGGCGTTCCCGGTGATTCTCCCCGGGGGCCGGGCGGCTGTCGCGACCATGTGGCGCCGCAAGGCGCCGCCTGATATCGTCGCCATCGATTTTCGCTCCCACGAAATCCGCCCGCTGACCCGTGGCGTGCGGGTGTTCTACGCTCCGACCGGGCACCTGGTGTATGCCCAGGGAGACGGCGCCCTCATGGCGACGGCGTTCGATCCCGGGAGCCTTCGATTGAGTGGACGTCCGGTCAAGATCGCAGAGGGCATCCTGGTGGAAGCGGGCTCAGCCCGGATGGCGCTGTCGGCCAGTGGCACGCTGGTCTACGAGACCGCGCGTTCGGGAGACCAGGTGGTTCGGGTGGTCCGCGATGGCAGGGCGATGCCGGTGGACACTGCGTGGAGCGGAGGGTTCGGCACGCCGGCCGTCTCGCCTGACGGAAGTCGATTGGCCATCAGCCTGCTGAACGGCGGCTCGATCGAGCTCTGGGTCAAGCAGCTGGACCACGGCCCGTTCACCCGGATCGCGAGCGGCGGCACGCTTAACTATCGGCCGGTCTGGTCGGCCGACGGTCGCACGATCCTCTTTCCATCCACTCATGCCGGTCTTCGTGAAGAACTGCGTGTCGCCCCGTCCGACGGCAGCGAGCCGCCACGGCTGGCGCTCGCCTCTGGGCTGTACAGCATCGACGAGGGGGTCTGGTCCCCCGATGGTCGCTGGCTGATCTATCGGACCGGATCAGGCGGGGGCCGGGATGTCTACGGCCTCCGGCCCGGGATCGACAGCGCTCCAGGAATTCCCCTGGCGGCGACCGAGCACGAGGAGTTCGGCGCCGTTGTCTCGCCTGATGGACACTGGCTGGCCTACGTCTCCGACGAGTCCGGTGCATATGAAGTCTACGTGCGGCCCTTCCCCCAGGTCGGGGCGGCGCGGCACCAGCTGTCGCAACGCGGTGGCAGCGAGCCGCAATGGGCTCATTCCGGCCGGGAGCTGTTCTACCGGGATGGGGCGGGCCATCTGGTCTCCGTCGGGATCGGGTCCGGGAGTTCCCTGCCCATCGTCTCCCGGCAAGTGCTCTTCGATGTCGGTGCCTATCAAGTCGACCCGAATCACGCCAACTATTCGGTCGCTCCGGACGACAAGGCCTTCTACTTCATTCGGCCCGGCACCAAGGTCGAGCCGCCAGCGGTCCTGGTACGCAACTGGTTCGGTGAGCTGGCCGCGCAGATGAAGGCGGCGCCATGAGCCCGATTCCGGATCGTCTCGCCGCCGCGCTCGCCGACCGCTACCGCCTCGAGCGGGAGCTGGGCCAGGGGGGCATGGCCACGGTCTATCTGGCCCACGACATCAAGCACGACCGCAAAGTCGCCATCAAGGTGCTCCGGCCCGAACTCGCCGCCGTCATCGGCGCCGAGCGGTTTCTGTCCGAGATCAAGACCACGGCCAACCTGCAGCATCCGCACATTCTGCCGCTGTTTGATTCCGGCGCCGCGGACTCGTTCCTGTTCTACGTGATGCCGTTCATCGAGGGCGAATCGCTCCGCGATCGGTTGAATCGGGAGAAGCAGCTGCCGATCAATGATGCCGTGCGCATCGCGACCGAGATCGCCGGGGCGCTCGACTACGCCCATCGGCACAACGTCATCCATCGCGACATCAAGCCGGAAAATGTGCTGCTGCACGACGGCCGAGCCCTGGTGGCGGACTTCGGCATCGCGCTCGCCGCCAGCAAGGCGGGCGGGACCCGGATGACCGAGACCGGCATGTCGCTCGGCACGCCGACCTACATGAGTCCCGAACAGGCGATGGGGGAACGGGAGATCACCGCGCGCAGCGATGTCTACGCCCTGGGCTGCGTGACCTACGAGATGCTGATCGGCGACCCGCCGTTCATCGGCAGCACGGCGCAGGCCATCGTCGCCAAGGTGATGACCGAGAAGCCGGGGGCGCCGTCGCGACTGCGGGACACGATTCCTCCGGCGGTCGAGGATGCGGTGCTCACCGCGCTGGAGAAGCTGCCGGCCGACCGCTTCGCCACCGCGGCGGAGTTTGCCGCCGCGCTCGCGGGGGGGGGGGTGGTGCCGGGCCGCGCCGGTAGGGGCCACATGCATGCGGCCCCTACCGGGCCCGGCGCCAGCCGCACCGTGCTCGCCGTCGCCACGGTCGTTACCCTCGCCAGCCTCGCCTGGGCACTCGCTCGTCAGGCAGAATCCACTGGCCCGACCGTGTTCGACGCCGCGCTCCCCGACAGCGCCCCCATCAGTCTCGCCGCGACCACCGCCACCGCCTCCTACGGCTTTTCCCCGCGGAACCTCTCGGTCTCCCCCAACGGCGACTTCGTGGTCTACGCGGCCAGGCTGGGTGACTCCACCGCCCTCTGGTACCGCAGCCTCCGCGACGCCACCGTCCACCCGATCCCGGGAACACTGGGGGGAACCGCGCCGCGCCTCTCTCCCGACGGATCCCAGCTCAGCTTCCTCCTCGGCGACCGGGTCATGCTGATCCAGGTCACCGGCGGGGAGGCTCGCCAATTGCTCGATGCCAGGAGCACCTCCGGGACCGGATGGATCTCGACCACCCAGCTCCTGGCCATCGACGCCGATGGCAACCGTGTCACCTGGCTCGACCCGGGCGGCGGGGCGCCGCGCTCCAGGGCCATTCCCCGCTGCGCCAACGGGGAGTGGGTCCCTGAACTCCGGCAGCTGATCTGCACCATGAATCGGAGCGCCCAGCTGATCGATCCCGAAACAGGAGAGCGCTGGGTCCTCCGGGTGGCTGATCCGGCCGGTAAGCCGGGCAGCCTGCTCGGCGGCTCGTCTTTTCGGGTGGTGGGTCAACGCTATCTGGTTTACCTCTCGGTCGATGGCAAGCTGTCGGCAGCGCGATTCGACCCGGCCACCCGTCTTGCCGGACGATCGGTCACGCTGCTCACCGGGGTGCGCCGGGAAGCGATCGGCGAAGCCCAGTACGATATCTCGGCTGATGGCGGCCTGGTCTACACTCCCGGCGTGGATGCGGCGATCGGCCGGATCGTGAGCCTCCACCACGGAGGTACGCCGCAGCCGCTGCCGCTGGAGAGCGCCGACTTTCAGCGTTTCGACCTGAGCCGCGACCGGCGCTGGCTGGCCGCGGTGGTACAAGGCGCCCTGGGGAACGAGCTCCGGATCTTCGACCTGCGGGACGGTCAGCACTTCACCTGGCTTACCGGGGAGCTCATCCGTCACCCCCTCTGGAGCCCCGATGGGCAGCGACTGATCTTCGCGGTACGCGATTCCCTCGGCTGGGCCATCCTCCGGGGTGCGCCGAGTTCGGGCGTGCGACCGGATACCCTGGCGAGATTCGGCTACGATATCGGCGCGCCCGACCCGCTGGACTTCCACGACGACCACATCGCCGTCGCCCAGGACTGGGGCGGATCCGTCGTTACCCGGTTCGATCCCGCAGCCGCCCACGCCGCATTCGATACCGTGCTCACCGGCGCCCGATTCAACTCGCTCTCGCCCAACGGCAAGTTGATCCTCTATCAATCCATGGACGGAAGTCGGATCGTCGTCACCGCCTTTCCCGCGCCGGGGCGCCGCTGGCAGCTCGCTTCTCAGGGAGCGGAGCCGCTCTGGCTCTCGGCGACGGAGGTGCTGTACCGGACGGGGGTGTCGTGGTATCTGGTCCGGCTGAATCCGGAGACCGGAGAGCCGACGGGCGCCCCGACGTTCTGGGCCCGGGACCCGCGCTTCTCCGACACCTCCGGCTGGTCCAACCGTTCCTCGCACGACGGCGGAATCATCTACGTGCAGGGACCGTCGGAGACCAGCGGGAGCTACCTCAGGGTTGTGCCCGGATGGGTGGCAAAGATGAAGGCGGCGGTGGACGCGGCGAACTGATGGGTGACATGCTAAAGCGGATCGTGTCGGGGCGCGCTCCTCTGGCGGGCGATGCGGTTCCCCGAGTTCAATCCACCGCGCAGCGATCCCCGGTTCACGCGAGGGATGCAGGAGAGCCAGGCGTTGCGCCTCAGATGAGCAGTACCTCGAGCAAACCGCCCTGCGCGCCGGTCCAGCGGGCCGCCACACAGTGATTCGGATCTACCCTATGCGACGCAATCGCTTTTTCCCCGCCGCGGCGTTGTGCCTTCTGCTCACGGCGTCGCTTCCCGGTTGCCGTCGAGCGGAGCCGGCGTCCGTCGCGCGAATCGATACGCTGCCCGGTGGCGTCCTGCGGGTGACCAGCGATGCGCCGACAGGGTGGCGCGATTCGACCCATGCGTGGAAGGTGAAGGAGACGCTGCGCATTCAGCCGCCCGAAGGAGCGCCCGGGGAGCTGATCGATCCGGGACAGCTGGCGGTGGACGCTCAGGGCCGCATCTACCTATCCGATCAAAAGCCCGTGGTCATCAAAGTCTTCGACTCGACTGGAGTGCTGGTCCGGACGATTGGCCGTGAAGGCGGGGGACCCGGCGAGTATCACGTGGCGCTGATTGCCGTGCGGGGAGAGCGTCTCGTGGTGCACGATCCCTCCCTCGCCCGGACGACGGTCTTCGACACCGCCGGTACCTATCTGCGGAGCTGGCCATCGTCCTGCTGCTACTGGGCCGACATCGGAATCGATTCCGCCAGCCGGATCTACCTGCCGTCGATGGTGGTGCCGGACAGCGGCAAGCCGACGCGCGGACGGGCCTACAGCCGCTACGGGATGGACGGTATGCTGGTGGACACGCTCTACGTCCCGGAACAGGCCGACATGAAAAGCTGGACTTTCACCTCCGGTACCGGCACGAACAAGCGCTCGACGATGATCATGAATGTGCCATTCACCCCCATGACAAGTTTCGCCCTGCACCCCGATGGGGGCTTCGTGCGTGGCTGGACCGGCGAATATCGGATCGTCCGCGCACCGCGCGGCGAGGACAGCACGATGGTCATGTCGCGAAAGTGGATCGCCGACGCCATCCCCGGCGCGATGCGCACGGAGCTGGTCGAAAAGGTGGTGACGAATGCCACGCAGTCGGTTGGGGAGGCCGCGGCGCGGGGGGTGGCCCGCCTCGGCGATGTCCCGACCTCTGCGCCGGCATTCACCTCGCTGAAGGTCGACATGGACGGAAACGTCTGGGCCCGGCGCCTGGTGGGGAGCGATTCGACCTGGGTGACCTTCGATGTCTTTTCGCCTGACGGGATGTGGCTCGGCCCGCTCACCGTGCCCTTCGCCATTCCCCAATGGGGCGGGCAGTTCTTCGGCCATGGTGCGATCTACGCCGTGATCGAGGATGCCGACGGCCGGCCGGCCATCGTGAAGCTGAAGCTGGAGCAGTAAGAGTCCGACGCGCGCTCAGGCCGGGTTCACCTCCGGCGATCAGTCCGGAATCGTGGACATTGGGTCAGCCGTCAGCTCCGGAGTCGCCATGCAGCGGTACGGCGGCGTTGGTGCCATGAATGCCCCGGGTGCGCCCGCCGGCGGTGTTGGCGCCGGGCGCGGCTGCTCCTATCTTCCACTGTGCTCTCCGACGCTGCCCTCGCCCACCTCACTGCCGCCCTCACTGACCGCTACCGCATCGAGCGCGAACTCGGCGCCGGCGGCATGGCCACCGTCTACCTCGCGCAGGACCTCAAGCACCAGCGCAGCGTGGCCATCAAGGTGCTGCGGCCGGAACTGGCCGCCGTCATCGGCGCCGAGCGGTTCCTGCGCGAGATCAAGACCATCGCCGCCCTGCAGCATCCCCATATTCTCGGCCTGATCGACAGCGGGGAAGTGCAGGGCACCGCCTATTACGTGATGCCGTTCGTGGAAGGAGAGAGTCTCCGGGACCGGCTCAACCGCGAGAAGCAGCTCCCGATCGGCGACGCGGTCCGGATCGCGACGGAGGTGGCGGCCGCCCTGGACTACGCCCACCGCCGCGGCGTGATCCACCGCGACATCAAGCCGGAGAACATCCTGCTGCACGATGGCAGCGCGCTGGTGGCGGACTTTGGCATCGCGCTGGCGGTCTCGAGCGCCGGCAGCACCCGGATGACCGAGACGGGCATGAGTCTCGGGACACCGCACTACATGAGTCCCGAGCAGGCGATGGGCGAGCGGGACATCACCCCACGGTCTGACATCTACGGGCTGGGCTGCGTGTGCTACGAGATGCTGTGCGGCGAGCCGCCGTTCACCGGGCCGACCGCGCAGGCCATCGTCGCACGGGTGATGACCGAGGAGCCCCGCTCCCTGACGCAGCAGCGGAAGTCCGTGCCGCCCCACGTGGAAGCCGCCGTGCGCACCGCGCTGGAAAAGCTGCCGGCCGACCGGATGGCGTCGGCGGCCGATTTTGCGGCCGCGCTGGCGAACCCCGCCTACACCCCGCCGTCGGAGACCGCCGCACAGTCGGCCGGCCGGCGCAATCTGACGCGCGCCCACCGGCTGACCGGGCGGCCGGGGCTGACCGCCGTCCTGTCCGGCCTCCTGCTCGGTGCGCTGGGTCTGGCCGCGGGATGGCGACTGGCGCGACCGCACGCCGAGCCGGCCCGAAAGGTGGAGTTCGTCCTGGCGCTGCCGGACAGCGCGCGCTACGTGGACACCTTCGGCCGGTCGGTCGCGGTCGCACCCGATGGCTCGGCGCTGGTCTATACCGGCGGAAGCGGGGGGCAGCACCGGCTCTTCCTGCGCCGGCTCGACCAGCAGGAGCCCACGCCGATCCCCGGTTCGGAGGGCGGCTACATGCCGTTCTTCTCGCCCGACGGCGAGTGGATCGGCTTCGTGGCCAACCAGCGGCTCATGAAGGTGCGGCTCTCGGGCGGCACGTCGACCATGATCGTGCAGCTCCTCGGCAACGTCGTGGCCGGTGCGACGTGGGGAGCGAAGGACGACATCGTGCTCGAAGATGTCGCCGGGCTTTCGCGGATCAAGGCATCGGGCGGCCGGCTGGAGCAGCTGGTGCCGCAGGACACGGTACATGCCCTGCTCGAGTGGCCGAGCTTCCTGCCCGATGGCGACGCGGTGCTCTGCTCCGTGACTGGCTATGACGGGACATCGAAACTCGCCGTGGTCACGGTCCCCGGAGGCCAACTCACGGTCTTCGACGACGTCGCGGGCACCGATCCCCGGTTCGTCCCACCGGGGACGGTGGTCTGGATGTCGCCGGATGGCGTGATGCTGGCGGCGCCGCTCGAAGTGAACCGCCGCCGGTTCACCGGAAAGCCGGTTCCGGTAATCGAAGGCATCGTGCAGGAACTCCGCGGTGCAAAGGTGGCCATCGGCCCGGGTATCGCCGTGCGGGTGGAGGGGACCTCGCGGCGCGACCAGCTGCTCCGACTCGATCGCAGCGGCGTGGCGCGGATCGAAATGCGCGAGGGGCTGGACTTCGGCAGTCCGCGGTTCTCACCCGACAGCCGGCGTATCGCCTTTGTCACTGGGCAGCTCGGCGGCGAACTCTGGGTCGCCGACCGGGCCCGGGGCACGCGCCAGCGGCTTGCGCTGCCAGGCACCGCCCTGGGACCAGAGTGGTCGCGAGACGGACGACGGCTCCTGTTCGGGTACAACACTTCAGCCGTCACCACTTCCTACTGGGACGTCTATGCCGCGTCGGCCGATGGCTCCGGGATCGCAGAGCCCCTCGTGGCCAGCCCACAGAACGAATTCCCTGGCGGGTGGTCGGCCGCGGGCGACCTGGTCTTCTGGCGGTCAACCCAGAATCGTGGCGATATCCTGTATCGCGATTCGGCTGGTACCGAGCACCCCTTCGCCGCATCGGCGGCCGACGAACGTTCGCCGGTGCTCTCGCCCGATGGGCGCTGGCTGGCCTACGTCTCCGACGAGTCGGGCCGGCGCGAGGTCTACGTGCGGCCGTTCCCGACCGGAGCAGGGCGCCGGCAGATTTCCAGCGACGGTGGCATCGAACCACGCTGGACGAAGCACGGCCGTGAGATCGTCTACCGCGATCGCGGGTGGTTCCTCGCGGTGCCGGTGGTGCCGGGGGTGGAATTCGGGATGGGAGGGGTGGACTCGCTGTTCCAGGGATCGTACCGGCTTTCCGGAGCCCGGGCCGAATACGATGTCTCTCCCGACGGTGCCGAGTTCCTGGTGATCGGCCTTCCGGCGGAATCCCGCACCTTGTCGGTGACGCTCAATCCGCTCGATCATTTGCCGGGCAACCTCCTCCCAACCGCGAAACCATGAGCGACATTTCCGCAGGGCGTCCCATCGCCTTCTCCGACCGCTTCCGCCTCACACGGGAAGGCGGGCCGGAGTCAGGTGTGCGCATCATGTCGCTGACCGCGATGCTCTCCACGGTGCTCCTCGGCGGGGCGCAGCCAGTCGTCGCACCTCGAACCACCGATGGCGACATCCGGCCACTGGTGCACCCCAACGACAACCGGATCCCCGCGGGTCATCGCCACGGCGACACCCTGGATATTCACCTCGAGGTCCGCATGGCCATCTGGCGGCCGGAGGCGGACAGCGGCCCTTCGATCGAGGTGGCGGCGTTCGCCGAGGCGGGAAAGGCGCCGGAGGTCCCCGGCCCGCTCATCCGGGTGCCGACCGGCACGGTGATCGTCGCCTCGGTGCAGAATCTCCTGACCGACTCCACCATCGCGGTGCACGGCCTGCTCACCCGGCCCGCGGCCACGGATGACAGCGTGGTGCTCCGGCCCGGAGAATCGGCCACCGTCACCTTCGCCGCCGGCGCTCCCGGGACCTACCTCTACATGGCGGTGCTCGGCAAGCACAGTCTCAAGTTCGGCGGGGACCAGGAGCGGGAGACACTTTCCGGTGCGTTCGTCGTGGATCCCGTCGGCGGCTCGCCGCCGGACCGGATCATGGTGATGAACATCTGGGGTGATCTGCTGGATTCCGTCACCTACCGGCACACCCTCACCATCAACGGTCGTTCCTGGCCTTACACTGAACGGATCGAGGCCACCACCGGCGACAGCGTCCGCTGGCGGGTGATCAACGGGACCGTCCGGCCTCACCCGATGCATCTGCACGGGTTCTACTTCCGGATCGACGGCCTGGGAGACGGACTCACCGATACGGCGCTGGCGCCTGACAAGCGTCCGATGGCCGTCACCCAGACCCTGCACTCGTTCACGACGATGGCCATGACCTGGGTGCCCGACCGGCCGGGGAACTGGCTCTTTCACTGTCACATCGGCTTCCATGTAATTCCCGATGCCCGGCTCGATCCGCCGCCGATGGAGAGCCACGACCGGATGGCCCACGATCCCACGGTGCACATGGCGGGTCTCGTGCTGGGCATCGTGGTGCACCCCGCGCCGGGGAGTGCCGAGCCAGTCCGGGGGAAGGCGCGCCGGCTCCACCTCTTTGTGCAGGAGGGGAAGCAACGGAACCGGGCTCCCCGGGCGCTGAGGTACGTGCTGCAACGCGGCGCCCGGACGCCCGCGGCTGACTCCATCGAGGCCGCGAGCACCCTGCTGGTGCTTACCCGCGATGAGCCAACCGACATCGTTGTGGTGAACCGGCTGCACGAGCCGGCCGCGATTCACTGGCACGGTATCGAGCTGGAGAGCTACTCCGATGGTGTGGCGGGATGGAGCGGCAGCGGGAATCACCTGGCGCCGTCGATTCAGCCGGGCGACTCGTTCGTCGCGCACCTGACGCTGCCGCGTGCGGGGACGTTCATCTATCACACCCACATGAACGACATCGAGCAGCTCACCTCGGGGCTCTATGGCGGGATCGTGGTGCTGGAGCCGGGCCGTCGGTTCGATCCGCGGCGCGACCATGTCTTTGTGGCCGGCTGGGACAGCGATGCCGAGCCGGTCCATCTGCTGGTCAACGGCGACTCGCTGCCGCCGCCGATCGAGCTCGCCGCAGGCGTTGCCCACCGGCTTCGCTTCGTGAATATCGGGGTCGCCGGCCGGTTTCGTTTCTCGATCTACCGCGACAGCTCGCTGGTGCAGTGGCGCCGCCTGGCCCGCGACGGCGCCGACCTGCCGCCGGCTCTGGCGCAGCTGGTGTCTTCGGTGGAGCGGGTGGATGTCGGCGAGACCCGCGACGTCGAGTTCGTTCCGCCGCCGGGCCGCTACCGGCTGGTCATTGGCGATCCGGCGGAGCCGTCATGGAGCCAGCTGCTGCAGGCGCAGTGAGGGACACCGGCTATCCCCGTCGAGGCTCCTGGCTCGCTCCCCGGCTCGCGAGCCGTCTGCTCGCCATGGCCGGCTGGCGGGTAGGTGGCGAGCTGCCGGCCCTCCCTCGATTCATCATCATCGTCGCGCCGCACACCTCGAACTGGGACTTCCCCCTCGGCGTGCTCACGATGTTCGCGATCGACCTGCGCGCCAGCTGGCTGGGCAAGCACACCCTGTTCCGCTTCCCCATGGGCCCGATCCTCCGCTGGATCGGCGGGGAGCCGATCGACCGCTCCGCCAAACGTGGCACAGTGGGAGCGGCCATCGAGAACTTTCGCACCCGGCCGCAATGGGTGCTGGCCCTCTCGCCCGAAGGCACCAGGCGGCGGGTCGATAAGTGGAAGACCGGTTTCCACCGCATCGCCGTGGGGGCCGGCGTACCGATCGTGCCGGTGTGGATCGACTACCGGACCCGGGTAGTCGGCCTCGGTGCTCCTCTGACCATGGGTCCGGACGAGGCGAGCGAGGTGGCCAGGGTGCACGCGCTCTTCCACAAGGAGATGGCCCGGTACCCCGAGTGCTTCGCTGAGGAAGGCTCAGCATCCGGAACACCGGCGGGGGGTCGCCGGGATGGCCACTCCTCTGCATATTGATCCGGTCAACGCCGCTTCAGGCCTGTCTGCGCTCATACAATCGGTGAATTCCGTCTCGCTGCTCCGTGTCTGACATTCCCGCCCGCCTCACCGCCGCCCTCGCCGAGCGCTATCGCCTCGAGCGTGAGGCGGGGCAGGGAGGCATGGCCACGGTCTACCTGGCCGAGGACTTGAAGCATCGCCGCAAGGTCGCGGTGAAGGTGCTGCGGCCCGAATTGGCCGCCGCGCTGGGGCCGGAGCGGTTCCTGCGCGAGATCGAGATCGCCGCCCAGCTGCAGCACCCGCACGTCCTGCCGCTCTTCGATTCCGGCGAGGCCGACGGATTCCTGTATTACGTCATGCCATTCGTCGAGGGGGAGTCGTTGCGGGAGCGACTCAAGCGGGAGAACCGACTGCCCATTCCGGAGGCGGTGCGGATCCTCCGGGAAGTAGTGGATGCGCTGGCCCACGCCCACCAGCATGGGGTGGTGCACCGCGACATCAAGCCCGACAACGTCATGCTCTCCGGCCGCCACGCCACTGTCACCGATTTCGGCGTGGCCAAGGCGGTGAGCGCGGCCGGCACCGACAAGCTCACCACGGTTGGCGTCGCGCTGGGGACGCCGACCTACATGGCCCCGGAACAGGCGATGGGCGAGACCAATCTCGACCATCGCGCCGACATCTACTCGGTCGGCGCGCTCGGTTACGAGTTGCTCACCGGCCGCCCTCCCTTCGACAAGCCTACGGCCCAGGCGCTGCTCTCGGCCCACGTCCTGGAGGTGCCGGAGCCGCCAATGAACCGGCGGCCGGAGGTATCGCAGGCGCTGTCGGACCTGATCATGCGTTGCTTGGAGAAGGAAAAGGACCGGCGGTGGCAGAGTGCAGAGGAGATGCTGCCCATACTGGAAACCATGGGCACCCCGAGCGGCGGAATGACGCCTACCCACACCCGGCCGCTGCCGGCCACGGTGGCGCGGCAGGCGCCGAAGCGGACGGCGCTGGTGATCGTGGCTGGGGTGGCCCTGCTGGCGGTGGCGCTGGTGGCCGGATTCTTCCTCCGCGGCGCCGGGGGTGCGGGCGGCGGCAAGATCAATCAGATCGCGGTGCTGCCGTTCCAGGATCTCTCGGGCAAGGACCAGCTCTTCGTGGAGACGATGCACGATGCGCTGATCAGCGCCATCGCCCGACGGCAGGTGGTCGGGGTGGTGTCCCGCTCGGCAGTGATGCGCCTCAAGGACGGGGGTACCACCGCGGAGATCGCCAAGGCGCTGCACGCCGACGCCGTCGTCGAGACCACCGTTTTCCGCGACGGCGAGCGGATGCGGATCAACGTGCAGCTAACCGAGCCGGTGACGCTCCGCTATCTCTGGGCCCAGACCTACGAACGGGATGTGAAGGACGTGCTCGACGCCCAGCGGGAGATGGTGGACACCATCGCCGCCGAGGTGGCGGGCGCGCTGCGGGGGCCGGGTGCCCCCCAGCGCGCCAGCAGCATGCTCGTGAAACCCGCCAGCGCACTGCTGGCGGCCATTACCCATCGGGAGCCAACACCGTGAGACTCCGCCATTTCCTGGCCCCGCTCGCCCTGACGGCGGCTGCCGCCTGCCGCGACTCCTCGAGCACACCAGCGCGCGTGGTCTTGACGCCGGGACCCGGCGATCACCACCAGGCCACCTACTCTCCGGATGGCACCCGGCTCGCGTTCCGGGCCGAGCATGACGGCACCTGGGCGGTAAACGTCGCTGGACTAGACGGCAGCGGCGCCAAGGCGGTGACTCCCACCTCGACCTGGTTGCAAGAACCACGATGGTCGCCAGATAGCAAGTCGATCGCCTATCTCTCCGACGTCGCCGCGCCGCCTGACGTCTGGGTGGTTCCCGCGGCGGGCGGTGAGCCCCGGCGACTCACCACCGATCCGACCGTGGAGTTCGCCCTCCGGTGGTCGCCCGACGGCCAGCGCATCCTCTACTCGGCTAACCGGCGGGGGAACTTCGATGTGCTGGCGGTTCCGGCGGCGGGTGGCGTACCCGATACCATCCAGGCGGGGCCGGCCAACGAGACCGGTGACTGGTCGCCCGATGGCAGCCGAATCGCGATCAACCAGACCGATGGAGGCAAGTCCACCATCTGGGTACGCACCCTGGACGGCGGCGCCCCGGTGCAGCTCACCACCGAGGGGCGGGAGCAGATGCAGGAGTGGTCGCCTGACGGGAAGGAGATTCTCTATACCACCGACCGGACCGGCAAGAGCGACATCTGGGCGGTTCCGGCGGATGGCGGCCCGCCGCGACAGCTCACCCGTGAGATCCGGGACGACTGGAATCCACGCTACTCACCCGATGGCCACTGGGTTGCGTACTTCTCCGATGCCGGGGGCCAGCAGGATGTCTGGATTGTGCCGGCAGCCGGCGGACAGCCGATCCGGGCCACCAACGATGCGGGGACAGAGGTGGACCTGACCTGGACCGGAGACGGCAAGGGCGTGACCTTCTCCTACACCGAGGCAATCCAGCAGATCTTCATCCAGCCGGCGGACAGTGGCCCGGCGCGCCAGCTCACTTCGGGATCGAAGGGATCATCGGATCCGCAGGTTTCCCCAGATGGCCGGTCAATCGCCTACACCTCGGACCATGCCGGGAATCGGGACATCTGGATCGTCCCCGCCGCCGGCGGGGAGCCGCGCCGCCTGACAACGAGCCAGGCGCACGACAACAGCGCCTTCTGGTCCCCGGATGGGAAGCGGATCGCCTATCTCTCGAATCAGGGTGGCGACTTCAATCTCTGGATCATCTCGGCCGAGGGCGGAGAACCCACCCAGCTCACGACGCTCGCCGGGGACGAGGGTGGGCCGCTCGCCTGGTCGCCTGACGGGAAGACCATCACCTTCGCGTCGGCCTTCGAAGCCAGCAACAGCGATCTCTGGAGCGTCCCCGCCGATGGCGGAGCGCCCTCCCGGCTGACCCGCAGTGGCAACGCCTCGGGCCCCGCCTGGAGCCCGGATGGGCGGACTCTGCTGTTCAGCGATGGGAAAAATGGGCTGTTTGAAGTCTTCAGCCTTACGGTGGGGGCCACCGTACCGAAGCAGATCACCCGGCGCGGAGGCTATGCTTTCGATGCGCACTTCTCACCGAACGGGCGGAGCATCGTCCTCAATGTGGTGGACGTCGACACACCGGGCACCGCCTTCGATATCGCGGTCATGAACCCGGACGGGTCCGGCTTCCGGAAACTCACCAACGACGCGCCGTGGGACGATTCACCCGCTTGGTCACCCGATGGATCCCGCATCGCGGTCCACACCAAGCGGGCCGGTAACTGGGACATCGGATTGCTGGATCCAGCCACCGGTCAGATGCGCATCCTGACCCTGCCGCAGAACAATGACAACTCGCCGGTATGGACACCCGACGGCCAGTCGCTGGTGTATACCTCGGCGGACTTCTCCCACAAGCTGGTGTCGGTGCGGGTGGAGGGGCTGCTCAAGTCGCCCTGAACCTGTCGCTCCGGGAAGGGCGCGCATGGGGGTGATCCAACATGAGGCCGACGGTGGACGCAGGCCCCGATGTGCTGCACCTTACGCTGACTGATGACCCCACCTGAGCGCCTCACCGCCGCCCTGTCCGACCGCTACCGCATCGAGCGGGAGCTGGGGCAGGGCGGCATGGCGACGGTCTGTCTCGCCGAGGACCTGAGGCACCCCCACATTCTCGGCGTCTTCGACTCCGGCGACGCCGACGGCTTCTTTTACTATGTAATGCCCTTCGTGGAGGGAGAGACCCTCCGCCCGATTCTCCCCCGCTCCATCGGCGCCCTCGAATCCGGGACCCACCCGATGACGCTCGACCGTCTCCGCGTCGCCCTCGCCGCCCGCCGCGAGCACCAGCGGCCGATCATCGGGTCGAGCCCCGTTATCCTGAAGACTCCCCGCACAAGGTGGTGGCACGGGGTCCGGCGCTCCGGTAACTTCGAGACGTGACCATCCCCGCCGGAGCGCTTGCAATCACCCAGCAGCCGAAACGGATCTCGTTCGCCTTCATGGCGATCGGGCTGGTGCTGGTGGGCTGGCTGCATCTCGCCGTGCTGCTCCTGACTGGCCTGTTCGGGTATTTCGTCCTGGAGCGGCTGCGCCTCGGGGGCCGGAAAGCGGTGGCCGTGATCCTCTTCATCCTGCTGCTCGGCGGCATGGGATACGGGTTCTTCAGCTTTGCCCGGACCGCTACCATCGCCGTGCCGAAAATCGTCGAAGCGGCGATTCCGCCGATCCTGGCCTTTGCCGACAGTCGCGGCATTGAACTCCCCGAGGGATACAACTACGAGGCCTTGAAGGCTGACGCCATCACCTTCACCCAGGGCAAGCTGGCCAGCGCCGGGAAGTACGCCGGGGAGGCCCTTCGCGCCCTGGTCTTCTTCCTGATCGGGATCGTCGTGTCGGTCAGCCTCTTCCTCAACACCAAGGTCGAGCCGGACGACGACCCGGTGACCGGCCGCGACAACCTCTATTCGCAGACGTTCATCGAGGTGGTGGCGCGATTTCGAACGTTCTATCACAGCTTCAGGAGGGTCATGGCGGCGCAGCTCATCATCTCCGGCATCAACGCGGGGCTGACGGCGCTGTTCCTGGTGTGGAACGGGTATCCCTATGCGCCCGTGCTGGCCGGCCTGACGTTTCTCTTCGGCCTCCTCCCGATCATCGGCAACCTGATGAGCAACACCCTGATCGTGAGCGTCGGGTTCACGATCGCGCCGCGGACGGCCTTCCTGGCGCTGGTGTTCCTCGTGGTGATCCACAAGGGCGAATACTTCCTCAACAGCAAGATCATCGGCGACCGGATCAAGACCCCGATGTGGCTGACGCTGGTCGGACTGGTCATCGGCGAGAAGCTGATGGGGATTCCCGGCATGATCCTGGCGCCGGCGGTGCTCCACTACGTCAAGGTGGAAGCATCGCGCGACCGGATCGCGGCGGGCTGATCACGGCAGCCAGGGCTTTGTTCCGAGTTGAAGACCACCGTGGGCAGGCCCTGACATGACGGACTCGCTCGCCCGCCTCACCGCCGCCCTGTCCGACCGCTACCGCATCGAGCGGGAGCTGGGGCAGGGTGGCATGGCCACGGTCTACCTCGCCCACGACATCAAGCACGATCGCCAGGTCGCGGTGAAGGTGCTCCGCCCCGAGCTGGCCGCCGTGATCGGCGCTGAGCGGTTTCTCGCCGAGATCCGGACCACGGCCAATCTACAGCACCCGCATATCCTGCCGCTGTTCGACAGTGGAAAGGCGGTTGGGCGGTCAGGCGGTTTGTCTGAGGGCTCGCCGGCGGAATTCCTGTTCTACATCATGCCGTTCATCGACGGCGAATCCCTTCGCGATCGGCTCAGCCGAGACCGGCAGCTGCCGGTCGATGAGGCGCTCCGCCTGACGGCTGAAGTCGCCGAGGCGCTCGACTACGCTAACGAGCGGGGGATCGTTCACCGGGATATCAAGCCGGACAACATCCTGCTCTCCCGGGGGCACGCGCTGGTGACGGACTTCGGAATCGCGCTGGCGGTGAGTCAGGCCGGCGGTACGCGCCTCACGGAGACCGGCCTGTCGGTGGGCACTCCCGATTACATGAGTCCGGAGCAGGCTGCCGGCGACCGGGAGCTCGACTGCCGGAGTGATGTTTACAGTCTGGGTTGCCTGCTGTACGAGATGCTCTCCGGGCATCCGCCCTTCCTGGGCCGGACGGGGCAGGAAGTGCGTGCCCGTCATGCCCTGGATCCGGTTCCACCACTCCGTGCCGCCCGGGCCACCGTGCCCGATGCCGTCGAGGCGTCGGTTCAACGCGCGCTGTCAAAGCAGCCGGCGGACCGGTTCCGGACGGCCGGCGAATTTGCGGGAGCGTTGCGGGTGGGTCAGCCTTCGGTGGTCAGGGCTGCCCGGCACGCCACTTCTGGCGGCGGGCGACGGCAGAAGCAGGTCCTCGCGCTGGGCGCACTCGGCCTGCTTGCGGTGGGTGTGGTCTGGATCGCGCCCCTCCTGCGGAGCCCGCAGGTGAAGGCATCAGCTTCGGTGATCGCGGTGGTTCCATTCACCCCCAGCGCGGCTGACACCGGACTCACGCGGCTGGGACGCGACCTGGTCTTTACCGTGAGCGCGAACCTCGACGGGGTGGGCCCGATCCGGAGTGTCGATCCCCACACCATCATGGCGCAGTTAGGCAGGCAGGCGGAGGACCTGACCCGCTCCGGGGCCGAACAGCTTGCCCGCCGCCTCGGCGCCGGGAGCGTACTGCACGGCAGCCTGGTTCGAGTGGGGACCATGGTCCGGATAGACCTCGGGCTTTTCTCGGCGGACAGCGGAGCACGGCTGGCCCAGATCGCGGTCGTGGCGCCGCCCGACTCCATTCAGGCCCTCACCGATTCCATCACCCGGTCGGTCCTGCGCCAGATCTGGCAGCGGGGAGCACCTCCCACACCCAGCCTCGATGCGGCCCTCAAGACCCGCTCCTCCGAGGCGCTCCGGGCCCTGCTCGACGGCGAGCGCGCGATGGGCGAGAACCGGTGGGTCGATGCAGCCGCACACTACGAGCGCGCGATGGCGGCGGACTCGACCTTCTGGCTGGCCTACTGGCGCCGCCTGTTCTGCCACGGCTGGATACCCGGGGAAGAGCTCGACAGCGCCTTGGTGCAGACCGTCCGAAACCATAGGTCCGAACTGCCCGAAGCCGACAGGCTGCTGGTCGAAGTCGGCATGCACCTCTCCGACAGCCTGAGTCAGGTTTTGGCGGTAGGTCTCGGGGTGACTCGCCGGTTCCCCGATAACTGGTTTGGGTGGTTCGATTACGCCGATGATCTGACTCACTACGGGCCGCTAATGGGCGTGAGCGCGGAACAGACCCGGGCGGCCTGGCACAAGACCACCGAATTGAACCCGACATTTGTGCCAGCTTGGGACCACCGGCTGGTCGTGGCCGCCCTGCACCATGACACACTCGAAGGGGCTGCCGCCATCGATACACTGGAGCGGCTCAGTGACGGCCCCGATTCGGCTGTGGTGCAGCAACGGGCGAGGTGGCAGTTTTTCCGCATGATCCTGGATGAAGAGCGGGGCCGGCCGAAATCCGGGGCGCTGCTCGACAGCGTGGCTCGTGCGTCGGTCCGGACCAATGGGGGGTCGTTTTTCCCTGCCGCATTCGGACTTGCCGATCTTGAGGATCAGATCGACCGCCGGTTTCTGGCGCTCGGCGTTGATGCCCCGCTGCGGCTGGTAATCCGGCGTCGCCAGATTGCGGCCGCGGTCACCCGCGGAGACTGGGATGCGGCCCTCGCCGCGGCCGAGGCAGCGGTTCCGGTGCTCGCAGTCGAAACTCCGGAGTTCGCACTGGAGCCCTACCGGATCGCGGTGGTGGGCGCATGGATTGGAGGGATCGAACCGGCCGATGCGGCCCGGCGTGGTGCGACCGCGGCCCGAGCCGCCGCCCGCCTCGGTGCCGGAGCGGAGATGGAAGTGGTCTGGCTCGATGGCCTCCTCGCACTTGTCAGGAAGGACCGCGCGGCGCTTGCTGCGGCGCGCGCCGCCGCCGCCCGGATTTCACACCCGAGCACCGCCGTGGTGGACGGCTCTCTGGCCGCCTTCGATCTGGCGCTCGCGGGCAGGGAGAGGGAGGCAGGAGAGTCGCTGGCGGCCATCCAGTGGCGCCAATCCGAACGGGGGTATCGAGACGTGTGGGAGTTGCCAACGGCGTTGGTCACCAGCCGCCCTCTTGCGGCGCAGTGGCGTCTCAGCGCTGGGGATTCGGTTGAGGCGTTGCGGCTCCTCGTGTGGACCGACGGGTTTTACGTCGGCCAGTTCGGTCGCTGGACGAGTAGGCTGCGGGGTCCGATCTATTTCGAGCGGGCCCGGATCGAGGAAGGTCTGGGTCAGGCCGATGCTGCGCGGCGGCACTACGAGCTGTTCCTGCGCTACTACGACCAGCCCGTGCCGCGGCTCCGGCCGATGATAGATGAGGCCGAAGCAGCCCTCCGCCGCCTCGCGGGCCCGGTAGATGGGTCGCGGGCGCAGGCGCCGTGAGAGTGTTGCCGGCCAGCCTCACCGCGGCCCTGTCCGACCGCTACCGCATCGAGCGGGAGCTGGGGCAGGGCGGGATGGCCACGGTCTACCTCGCCCACGACATCAAGCACGACCGCCGCGTCGCGGTGAAGGTGCTCCGCCCCGAGCTGGCCTCGGCGCTGGGGCCCGAACGCTTCCTGCGCGAAATTCAAACTACCGCGAACCTGCGCCATCCCCACATTCTGCCGCTGTTCGACAGTGGAACGGCGGTTGGGCGGTCAGGCGGTTTGTCTGAGGGCTCGCCGGTGGAATTCCTGTTCTACGTGATGCCGTTCGTCGACGGCGAGTCGCTGCGGGACCGGCTGAACCGCGACCGGCAGCTGCCCATCGACGACGCGCTTCGCCTCACCCGCGAGATCGCCGATGCCCTCGGCTACGCTCACGGCCGGGGTGTAATCCATCGCGACGTGAAGCCGGAGAACATCCTGCTCGAGCGGGGACACGCCATCGTGGCCGACTTCGGCATCGCCCGGGCAGTGAGCAGCGCCGGGGGCGAAAAGCTGACCCAGACCGGGATGGCGGTCGGGACTCCGGTCTACATGAGTCCCGAGCAGTCCGTGGGCGAGAGCGCTCTCGACGGCCGGAGCGATCTCTACTCGCTGGGCTGCGTGCTCTATGAAATGCTGGCGGGGGAGCCGCCCTACACCGGGCTGACGGCGCAGGCGATCATCGCCAAGCGGTTTCGCGAGCCGGTGCCAAGGATTTCCACGCTGCGGGAAACCGTGCCCGCGTCGGTCGAGGCGGCGCTCAACCGGGTGTTGGCCAAGGTCACCGCCGATCGATTCGCGACGGCGGCGGAGTTCGTCGCCGCGCTCGACGCTCCCGCGACCACGCCGGCCGGGAGGCCTGCCGGTGCCGAGGAGTTCTGGGTGGCGGTCCTGCCCTTCAAGTACACCGGCACCAACTCTGATCTCACCGCACTGGCCGAAGGGCTGACCGAGGAGATCGTGACTGGCCTGTCGCGCTTCTCCTACCTCCGGGTCGTCGCGCGCAGCGCGGCGCGGAGTCTCACTGGAGAGGCGATTGACCCGCGGGACGCGGGTAAAGTGCTCGGCGCCCGCTACGCCCTGGAGGGAAGCCTGCGACAGGCGGGCCCGGCGCTGCGCGTCTCGGTGCAACTGGTGGACACGAACTCCGGCGCCCATCTCTGGGCCGAGACCTACGATCGCCCCTTCCATCCGGAGAGCATCTTCGCGCTGCAGGATGATCTCGTCCCCCGGGTCGTCTCCACCGTTGCCGACGCGCATGGAATCCTGCCGCGTACCTTGAGCGAAGCGCTCCGAAGCAGGAATCCCGATCAGCTGACCCCGTACGAGGCCGTGCTGCGCAGCTTCGGGTACGGCTATCGCATGACCCCTGACGAGCATGCCGCGGTGCGGGCCAGCCTGGAACGGGCCGTCCAGCTCGCGCCGGGATACGCCGACGCCTGGGCCATGCTGTCACTGTTGTATACCGAAGAATTCTCCAACGGGTTCAATGTCCGGCCCGATCCCCTTGGGCGCGCCCTCCAGGCGGCCCGACGAGCGGCCGATGCCGCACCGTCGAGCGCGCTCGCCAACAACGCTCTGGCCCGGGCCCTGTTCTTCCTCAAGGAGTTCGAGGCCTTTCGAACCGCAGCGGACCGGGCCATCGAGCTGAATCCGATGAACGGACCCACGGTTGCCGGCCTGGGCGGCATGATCGCCTACGCCGGCGACTGGGAGCACGGCTGCGCTCAAGTTGAACGGGCCCTGCGGCTCAATCCGCGGCATCCTGGAGGGTACTGGTTTGCGCCGTTCTTCAACGCGTATCGCCAGGGCGACTATCGCGGGGCGCTGAGCGTGGGGCTCAAGATCAACCTGCCGGACTTCTTCGCCTACCACGAGGCCATGGCGGCCGCCTACGGACAGCTTGGGGAGTCCGATGCCGCGGGCAGGTCGGTGCGGGATCTGCTCAGGCTGAAGCCTGACTTCGTCTTGACGGCGAGGGATGAAATCGGGAAATGGTTCGATCGGGATCTCGTCCAGCACGTACTTGATGGGCTCCGCAAGGCGGGGCTGGAGATCGCGCCAGATCCCGCAGCATCGGCTGCTCTCCCGGCCGCGAACGCCGCCCACTCGATTGCGGTGCTGCCATTCGCCAACATGAGCGCGGCGCCGGAAGATGAATTCTTTGCCGATGGGATCACCGAGGAGGTGATCAACGCGCTGGCCCAGCTTCCCGGGCTCCGGGTGGCCGCCCGCACCTCGTGTTTCGTATTCAAGGGGAAGAACGAAGACCTGCGGGTGGTGGCGGAAAAACTGGGAGTTGGTACGGTGATGGAAGGGAGTGTCCGGAAGGTCGGTTCACGACTCCGGGTGACGGCGCAGCTGATTAACGCCGCCGATGGCTGCCACCTCTGGTCGGAGCGCTACGACCGCGAACTGCGTGATGTCTTCGCGATGCAGGACGAGATCGCGAACGCCATCGCCGCCAAGCTGCGGCTCTCGCTCGTCGGGCCAGGCCCGCGTCGAACCGGGCCGGGCAATGTCGAGGCGTACGAACTGCTGCTCAAGGGTCGCGTCCTGCTGGGCCGCCGCGGGCGGGCCATTGTCGAGGCGCGGACCTGTCTCGAGCGTGCCACGACCCTGGATCCCCGTCTGGCGGAGGCCCACGCGCTGCTGGGCGACTGCTACCGGCTTCACGCGATGTACGGAATCGCGCCCTCCACCGAGATGATGCCCCGAGCCCGCGCCTCGGCTGAACGCGCGCTGGTACTGGATCCCGGCCAGGTCGATGCGCTTGCCACGCTGGCGAACGTCACCGCCAACCATGACTGGGACATGGCCGCCTCTTCCGCACTGTACGACCGTGCCCTGGCCCGCGATCCGGCGCACGTGAACGCGCTGGCCGAGCGGGCGATCTGCCTCGCGCTGGTGGCAGAGACCCCGGCGGAGAGGGACCGAGCACTCCAGTACATCCTCCGCGCCCGCGGCCTCGATCCGCTGAACGCCTGGCTGGCGGCGATACACGGATTCGTCCTCTACTTCGTCGGACATCCCGCCGAGGCCCTTGTTCCGGCCCGGCAGGGCGTCGCGCTGGATCCTGAGAACTTCACCTCCCACTGGGTCATGGTCCTGACGCTGGCCGCGCTGGCTCGCTACGACGAGGCGCTCGCGGCTGCTGAGCCGGCGCTGCTGATGTCGGGCCGCAATTCCCGCATCCTCGCCGAGATCGCCGCGATCCACGCCGTCCGCGGGGACAGCGCCGCTGCCGAAGCGGTGGACGAGGAAGTCCGTGGCCGGGCGCGCACCGGCTACATCGGGTGGGCCGAGCAGGGAGCGATCGCCGCCTCGGCGGGACATATCGAGGAAGCAAGGGCACTGCTGCGGCAGGGCGTCGAGGCGCGCGATGTCTTCGTGAACTTCTGGCCGCTGCCGTCCTGGGCGCCGATCCGGGCCGACCGGGAAGGCAATGCGATCCTCAGGAGCGCTGGGCTGAAACGGTGAAGCCCCTTCTCCCTCGCCTCCTCGAGATTGCGGTGAGCGCGGGCGGAACGCCGCGCCATCGGCGGTCCTGCACTGCTCGCCACTCCCATACACGAGAGAACCCCATGCGCCACACCTGGCCCCTGCTCTGCCTGACGCTATCCGCTGCGCCTCTCGCGTCGGTCGCCGCCCAGGCCCGGTCCGCGGCGACACCTGCCGCGCTGGGCTTCTCTCCCCAGCGTCTGGCGCGGATCGATCGCGTGGCACAGGAGTTCGTCGAATCGGGGAAAGTGGCCGGCGTCGTCATGCTGGTGCTGCGCCACGGACAGGTGGCCTATCAGAAGGCCTTTGGCTCCGCCGACCGCGAGGCCAACCGGCCGATGAAGATGGATGCCCTCTTCCGCATCGCCTCCCAGAGCAAGGCCATCACCAGCGTGGGAGTCATGATCCTGGTGGAGGAGGGCCGGCTCCGGCTCAGCGACCCGGTCTCGAAGTACGTGCCGGGGTATGCCACGACACTTATCGCCCAGTCCTCCGATACCGGGGTGGCACTCCTTCCCGCCGCCCGTCCCATCACCATCCGCGATCTCCTCACCCACACCGCCGGCATCTCCTATGGCACCGATTCGCTGGTGCGGGAGCGCTACCGCGGTCTGGGCCTCGGCCCCGCCGCCGGTAATGGCTGGTACTTCGCCGACAAGGCGGAACCGATCTGCACAACGATCGACCGGCTGGCGACACTGCCGATCGTCCAGCAGCCTGGCGCGCATTTCGTCTACGGCTACAACACCGACATCCTCGGCTGCGTGATCGAGCGGGTGTCGGGCCAGCCGCTGGATGCATTTCTCCGGGAGCGGATCCTCCAGCCGCTGGGCATGAAGGACACCTGGTTCTACCCGCCCATAACGGAGGCGGGCCGGCTCACCACCGTCTATGCGATCTCGGAGAGCGGTGCGCTGGAGCGGGCGCCCGATGGACCACGCGGCCAGGGCGACTACCTCGATGGTCCGCGGCTGAGTTTCTCCGGCGGCGCAGGACTCATCTCCACCGCGCGCGACTATGCCCGTTTCCTTCAGATGCTGGACAACGGCGGCGTTCTCGATGGCGCACGGGTCCTCGCGCCAGCCACCGTGCGGCTAATGACCAGTGATCAGATCGACTCGGTCTACGGTTCCCGCGGGCAGGGGTTCGGACTCGGCTTTGAGATTCTCACCAACCCCGGCGCGGCTGGCGAATTCGGCAACACCGGGCAGTTCGGCTGGGGCGGCGCCTACGGGACCAGCTACTGGGTGGATCCGGCAAGCGACCTCGTGGCGGTGTTCATGATGCAGCTCCTGCCCCGCCGCGATGTCGACTTGGCCAACCGCTTCCAGGCCCTGGTCTACCAGGCGCTGGTCCAATAGCGGACTCCGACTGGTCCGACCGTGCGGGCGACTCCTTACCGGGTTGTCTTCTCCCGCTCGGCGGAGCGCAGCGCCTCCACGCTCGAAAGTGTGGAGACCGCGTAGGGTACGAGTGTCGTCAGCCCCATCCGGAGCAGGCGATCAATCGAGACGTCGCCCCGCAGAATGGCGTCGCCGTGATTGATCGCGATCAGCACTGTCCCGACGATGATCGCGTACTTGAGCGCGCGGCGGACGACGGCCGGGCGGGTGGCGATGTCGAACCATGTTGTCGTCATGAACATCCTTGATCCGGAGTTGTTGCTGCGTCGGTCACGTCGCTTCCACCGGGAGTCGCGACCAGATCTGCACGATCCTGCCTGGATTCATCCGCGCCCATCAGAGGCACGCCGTCTTCGGGCCAGCATCATGATCGCCGCGACCGTCGCGAGCGCCCCGCCAGTGTAGAACGTACTCGCCGCGCCCTGGCGGTCCCACAGCCACCCCGCCAGCGCGCTCGCCAGCAGCAGGCAGAAGCCTGACACGAGATTGAACAGGCCGAAGGCGGTGCCCTTGAGATTGGCCGGTGCGGTGTCCGCGAGGAGTGCCGCGAGGATCCCCTGCGTCAGTCCCAGGTGCAACCCCCACGCCGCCACGCCGCACAGGACCAGCAGCGATGATGTAGCGCGGGCCAGGATCAGGTCGGCGACAATCAGCACACCCAGGCCGGCGATCAGCAGGGTGGTGCGGGGCAGCCGATCCGACAGCGCGCCGGCCGGATAGGCCGACAGGGCATAGACGACATTCATCACGACGAGCACCAGCGGAATCCAGGTCAGCGCCAGTCCCGTCTGCTGCGCCCGCAGGACCAGAAAGGCTTCGCTGAAGCGTGCCAGTGTGAATACCGCGCCGATCGCCACGACCCACCAATAGCCGGGGGACAGTTCACGTAGCGTCGCGAGTCGCAACGGCGATCGGAAGCGGCCGGACGCCCCAACGTCGCGGGTGTCATCCACCCCGGTAACGATCAGGACCACTGCGAGGACGGCGGGAACGACCGCGACCCAGAAGACCTGCCGCATGTCGCCGTGAAACAGGAACATCAGGCCGATCGCCAGCACCGGCCCGAGAAACGCTCCCACCGTGTCCATCGACTGCCGCAGCCCGAACGCGGCGCCACGAATGGCGGGCGGCGTGACATCGGCGACCAGGGCATCGCGTGGAGCGCCCCGGATGCCCTTGCCCACCCGATCCAGCAACCGTGCCGTCAGGACCGCCTCCACCGAACGGGCGAGGGGAAAGAGCGGCTTGGTCAGCGCCGCCATGCCATAGCCCAGCAGGATCAGTCCCTTGCGACGGCCGATGAAGTCGCTGAGCGCACCGGAAAACACCTTGGTAATGAGTGCCACCGATTCCCCCAGGCCCTCGATCAGGCCGACGGAGAAGGCGCTCGCCCCCAGCGTGGTCACCAGGAAGACCGGCAGCAGGCTGTGGATCAGCTCCGAGGAGAGATCCATGAACAGGCTGACGAAGCCCAGTGCCCAGACGGTGCGCGGGATGGCGATATGAGGCTTCGGTGTCGGCATCTTCTCTCTAACGAGGTTACGGCCTGCGGATAGACCGCTTCGTCTTCTCCTGCTCACTCTTCACTCCTCACTCCTCACTCCTCACTCCTCACTCCCTCCTGCCCTTCATCCCCGCCGCCCAATCCCTCAGGCCTCTGAACCCCGGTTCTCCCCGAAGCGGCGCCAGGTGGGGATCTGTCTCCAGCTCCGCAGCCGTCATGTTCCCCGTGCTCACCCAGCAGGTCAGAGAAGTCATCGCCTCATCAATACGATTGAGAGAGGCAAGCGCCCGTGCCCGATCGTAGCAGAGCCACGGCGTGTGCGGCTTGATCACCTCGGCGATCTCCAGCATGCCGAGCGCGCCGGCGGGATCATGGCGCTCGAACCGGTCGCGTGGTTCGTAGAAGGCGGTCATGACGTACAGGTGTTCCAGCCGCCGATGTGCCGCCGTGGAGGCCTCGCGGTCGGTCTGATCCGCGGCGAGCCGCTGGGTGGCGGGGACGTCGAAATGCTTGAGCACCTGCGACAGCGATTGCGGCTTCCTGCTGCCATCGCGCAATCCCGCAAAGTACGTCGCCATCCGGGCGACACAGGCGAACTGACGCCGTTCGATCTCCCCGCGCCGCTTCCGTTCCGCCCGGACGCCGGCGGTGCGACTGAGGCGCAGGGTATCCGCGACGGGTCCCGTCGTGGCGTGCAGGCCGGCGTAGTCAGTGGCCGCCGAGCGATAGCGAAGCAGGGCGTCGAGCAGATGCCCGTCCCGTTCCAGTGCTCGGGCTGCCTGCCTGTCCGCTTCGAACAGCGAGTCCACTGCGCCCTGGTCGACGTCAATCAAGCCGGTGCGCATGGCCTGCAGCTCCATCCAGGCGAGTGCCTGCGCCAGCACCGGGGCTTTCGGCCAGGTATGCGAACCAGGGTAGGCCACGATGCGGTGGGGCCAGTGGAGCCGGTCGAACACGCCGTCGAGCCGCATCACCTCGTCGTAGTTGAAGTCGGTCGTGCCCGCGCCGCCGAAGAAGGCGAACGGGTGGTCGGCTGGCCCTGGGGGCGCGGGAGCCGTGGCGCCGTTCGGCAGCCCGGCGCCGACACCGATCAGGCCGGCGACGTGGCCTGCCAGCTCGGTGGCGAATTCCCAGCCGGCGCGGGTGGTGCCGGAGAACCCCACCAGGTAGAAGCGGCGCTCGTCGAGCGAGAAATCCTGTTGCGCATCGGCCAGCATGGCGTTGAGGGCGTCGCGATTGGGGTCGACCGGTTCGTCGCTCCGGCTGTTGTAGGAGCTCAGTACGATGTAGCCGAGGCGCTCCGCGCTCTCTTGTACGAGGGCCAGCGGAAACAGGGCCTGCCCCCGTGGATCCATCAGCAGCAGCAGTGGCCAGCGTCGGGCGGGGGAATAGCGGGAGGGGAGGTAGACGGCGTAGTGCTGCTGCCGGTCGCTGCGGCTCTCGACTCGCTCAACGACCTCGCCTCGCGGATAGCGCGGGATGGTGGCGCTGGGCAAAGGCGCCGCTTCCGCCTGCGCGCTGAGCAGCGCAGGCCACAGCGCGGGGCAGGCAACGCACCCGGCGAGAATGGACTGCAGGCGGGTGCGCACGAGATGTCAGGTCTTGAACCAGAGACGTACCGCCGCCAGCGCCAGCAGCACGGCGAATCCGCGACGGAGCCCCGGGCCGGAGATCTCCTGGGCGAGCGCCCCACCGGCCCAGGCCCCGAAGAGCAGGCCCAGCGCGATCCAGAGCGAGGCGTGGATGTCGAGCTGGCCTGCCTTGTAGTACTGCCACGCACCTAACACACCAACCGGCAGGAGCAGGGCGCCGAGCGAGGTGCCGGTCGCGGTGTGCTGCGACATCTTCGCCCCGAGGATGAGTGCCGGGACAATCAGGATGCCGCCGCCGACGCCGAACAATCCGGAGAGGACGCCTGCGGCGAGGCCGATGAACAGAAACTGCAGTGGCATGGCGAATCCTGTGGGAAGGCGCAGGGGTCCTGCGAGCAGAGGTGACGTGAGGGAATGTGGCAGCGACACAGGGATGTCGGCAACGGGCCGTGGCCAGCCGCTGCAGAGGCGGTCGGGTGGGGCCGCCCTCGGCTCCGGCCCAGCACTCCGTCCGCGATGGCGGAGCGACTTCAGAGCCTCGTCCGCCTGAGCGACACCGCGTTCAGCGCCACGATGATCGAGGACGCGGACATGAGCAGTGCGGAGATTTCGGGGCGCAGTGACCAGCCCAGACTCGGGTAGAACACCCCTGCCGCCACCGGGATCGCCAGCAGATTGTAGATGCTCGCCCAGCCCAGGTTCTGCTTCATCTTCCTGACGGTGGCTTTGCTCAGCCGGACGGCGCGGGCGATATCGGTCGGATCGGAGCGCATCAGCACTACCTGCGCCGCCTGGATGGCGACATCGGTCCCGGCGCCGATCGCGATGCCGATATCGGCCTGGGCCAGCGCGGGGGCGTCATTCACCCCGTCGCCCACCATCGCGGTGAACCGGCCTTCCGCCTGCAACCGCTTCACATACTCCGCCTTCTGCTCCGGCCGGACCTCGGCGTAGACCTCTTCGATGCCGACCTCCCTTGCGACCTGCTCCGCCGTGGCCTTGAGGTCGCCGCTCAGGAGCACGGGCCGGATGCCCATCGCCTTGAGATCGGTGATCGCCTGTCGTGAGGAGCTACGAATGGCATCGGTGATGCCGACCACGCCAAGCGCCTTGCCCCCGATGGAAACGTAGACCAGCGAGCGTCCAGTCTGCCCCAGTCGCGCTGCGTCACCGTCGAGCGCGGTCAGGTCCACGCCGGCCCCGCGCAGGAGTGCAGCGTTGCCGACCAGGACCGGCTGCCCGCCAATCCTTCCGCGCAGTCCCTGGCCGGGCACGTTGCTGAGCTGATCTGCGGGGGTGGTGGCGGCGAGCGCGCGTGCCGTGGCCGCCGCGACGATCGCCAGCGACAGCGGATGGGTGGACTGACTGGAGAGGGCGGCCGCGTTGCCGAGGACCTCTTCCTCTGTGGTGCCAGCGACCGGGACGACATCGGTTACGCTGGGCTTCCCTTCCGTGATCGTGCCGGTCTTGTCGAGCACGACGGTCTGGATCCGGCTCACCCCTTCCAGTGTCGCCGCATCCTTGATCAGGATGTTGTGGCGGGCGCCGAGCCCGGTCGCGACCGCCACCGCCGTCGGGGTGGCAAGGCCAAGGGCATCGGGGCAGGCGATAACCACGGCGGAGATGGCGAAGGTCAGCGCGGTGACGAACGGGGCATCGCCCAGGACGGTCCAGCCGATGAAGGTGAGCACACCGGCGCCGACGGCGACGACGACCAGGACGGCGGCGGCCCGGTCGGCCAGTCGCTGACCCGGTGCCTTGGAGTTCTGCGCCGTGGCGACCAGGGCGGCAATCTGAGCCAGCACCGTGTCGCTTCCCACCTTGGTGGCCCGCATCGTCACCGCGCCGCTCACGTTGATCGCGCCACCGATCAGTGCGTCGCCGGCGCGCTTCTTCACCGGCCGGCTCTCCCCGGTGACCAGCGCTTCGTCAACGTCGGTCTCGCCCTCCACCATGGCGCCATCGACCGGAATCTTGTCGCCGGGACGGAGGCGGAGCTGGTCGCCGACGATGACTTCACTGGTCGGCACCGTGGCTTCCACACCGTTGCGGAGGACACGCGCTGTCGGCGGGACGAGATCGAACAGCGCCCGCAGCGCGTCCGAGGTGCCCCGACGTGACTTCATCTCCATCCAGTGACCGAACAGCACGAAGGTCACCAGCATCGCCGCCGCTTCGTAGAACGCGACCGGCTCGCCGATCACGGTCAGGTACACGCTGGCCAGCCAGGCGGCCAGCACACCGGTCGCGATCAGGACCGACATGTCGAGCTTGCGGGCATGCAGCGCATGATAGCTGCCGGCAATGAAGATCCAGCCGCACCACCAGACGACCGGTGTCGAGAGCAGCAGGCCGAGCCAGTTGGCCAGTGGCGGGTGCACCAGCATCGGCACGCCGGGGATATGGCCCGCGAGCAGCGCCACCGGGATGGTGAATCCGAGGGCGACCCAGAACCGTCGTCGCATGTCGGCTTCCATCTGCTGCGCCATCGCCGGGTCGGCCATGGCGGAGGCGTGATCGTGGTGCATGCCCGTCGCCGGTTGTGGCGCGGCCGGCGGCGTTGCCGGCTCGCCATGCGTGGCGGCTGGGACCGTCGCAGTGGGCGTCGTGGGGTGATGGTGATGGTCGTGTTGGGGCATGTCGTCCTCAGGTGCGCGCCAGTGCGCTGGTGGAGCGCTCAAGCCTAATGATCGGCCCGGAAGTCCGCGACGAATCTCAAGGAACCTAACCTCGGCGATGTTCAACAGCTCCTAATGTGGGCCTCAGGCTCGCCTCAGCACCGCCAGGCAATATTGATCGCGAAGGATGACACACCGAGTCACCGAACTAGCGATCAGCCGACCCGCTGATCATGTACCAAGGAGGATCCCATGACCGCCCGCACCGTACTTGGACTCGCTGCCGCCCTGTTGCTCACCGCCACGACCACCGCCCGCGCTGATGGCCCGGTACCCCAGGCCTTCCGGGGTCTCAAGCCGCACCAGGTTGTGGAGCGGATCATGGCGCAGAAGGAAGTGCTGCAGCTGACCGATGAGCAGTTTGCCCGGCTGGACAATCTGAGCATCGCCATCCGGACCGAGAAGCACAGTTTTACCCATCAGGGTGGCAAGCCCCACAACACGCAACACGTCCCGATGGTGACTCGGCGGCAGGCCTATGACGAGGCGCTGGCCATCCTCACGCCGGATCAGCAGGCACGACTGGAGGCAATGTTCCTGGCCCCGGGCACGGCGCCCGCCCAGCGCGCGGCGCGCAAGCTGACGATTCCCCGCGGCAAGCCATGATGTCGCCCCGCCGGGACTGCGGCAACGCGGTCCCGGTGTTGGCTCGTACCCCGGACGGCCCCGATGGGGCCGATCGCCACTTCACCAGCGCTTACATCACTGACACTCTGGAGCCCCCGATGTTGCGACCCATTTCACTGCCCGCGATGGCCGGGATCGTCGCCCTCACCCTCAGCGCCTGTAGTGATTCCAATGGCCCCGCGACCGCGGCGCTCGCCTCAGTCAACCCCACCCCCGCCGCCACCGCGGTGGCGACGTCGACGACCATTACCCTCACCTTCGGACAACCGATGATGGCCGGGATGGAGCAGTACATGGACCTGCACCAGGGCGGCATCGGCGGTCCCGCGGTTCCCATGAGCTGCGACTGGAGCCCCGACCTCACCACCCTGACCTGCACCCCGACCAGTCCGCTCGCCGCCGGTACCCCGTTCACGATCCACGTCGGGGCGGGGATGACCGATGGGCAGAACCACATGATGGACATGAACGATTGGACGACGCTGGGCGGGCAGTGGGCGACGAGCGGGATGATGGGCGGGAGCCACGCCGGTCAACCGGTGGCGATGATGGGCGCCGGCTGGAAGCACGGCAGCCACTACGGGATGCTGTTCACCTTCACGACGGCGTGATCCCGGCGGGGAGCTCAAGCCGGAACACCGCTCCCGGATCATTCCCGAGGAAGGCAAGGCGGCCGCCGTGAGCTTCGGCGGCCGCCTTGGCGATAGCGAGCCCCAGGCCTGTGCTGTGGCTGTCCTCCTGCCGCACGTCGCCCCGGAAGAACCGATTGAACAGCTGCGGCTGATCCGCCGGGGCAACGCCCGGCCCCTGGTCGCGCACGGTGAGGGCCACCGTATTCCCGGACACCAGCTCAATCGTGATGGTTCCCCCCGCGGGTGAATGCTTGACCGCGTTGTCGACCAGGTTGCCGACGACGCGCTCCAGCATCGCAGGGTCACCCCGCACGACGGTCGCGGGCCCCGACACGGCGAACTGGATTCCGCGCTCCATGGCGACAGCCTGGAATCGGCCGACCACGCGATCCGCCACCAGCTGCAGGTCGACCTCGGTCGTGTCCAGTGGGGTTAGCCCCGCCTCGTTGCGGGCGAGGGTGAGCAGATCGGTTGCGACCCGGGTGAGGCGGATGACTTCTTCGCGGCACCGGGCAATCGTCGTGCGATACTCCTCCGGGGTCCGCTCACGCCTGAGTGCGAGATCCAGCTCGCCGCGGAGCGCGGTCAGCGGCCCGCGCAACTCATGGCTTGCATCGGCGGTGAAGCGGCGTTGCACCGCGGACGCCCGGTCGAGCCGGCCGAGCATCGCGTTCAGCACCTGAACCAGGCGGGCGAACTCCTCCGCGTCGGCGTGCGCGGTGATGGTCGGGGTGGGAGTTCCCTCCCGGATCGCCTCTGCCTGGGCGGTGATCTCCGCGGTGGGTCGGAGTGCCACCCCTGCGATCCGCCACCCCACGAGGAAAGCCGCCCCCACCGCCAACACGCTGAGCAGCACGCTGAGCAGCAGGAAGTCGCGAAAGGTCCGCTCCAGCGGGGCGAGTGGAGCGGCGACCTGAAGCATGTGCATCCCGTGGGCTTTCCCCACGAGCTGCAGTGGGTAGACCACGCACCGGAGCCGTTCTCCCCGCCAGTGGTGCGTGTCCCAGACGATCCGCCCTTCCCGTGCGGCTGCGACGGCAGTCGCAGGCAGCAGCAGGTCGGCCGGCAGGTTCCGGCTCCGCAGCAGTGGTTGCCCATCGCTGGTCCACAGCTGGGCGTACCGGGTCAATTCCGCGCTCGGCCCCGGGCGCGCGGTAAGGAGGACCCCCTCGTGGAACTCGAATTCCGAGCTGGTGTGCGCCGCCCCCGCCTGCGCCTCGACTTCCGCCAGATGCACCAGCGTTTCGTCCAGCTGGCGGTAGAGCAGGCTGCGCAGCGCCAGGGCGCTGATCACTCCCAGGAGGAGCGTCAGGGCCAGCACTCCGCCGGCCGTTCGCAGGGCGAGGGCCATCCGAAACGAGTGGTTCATGCCTCGGTCGCGACCGGCCGGAGGGCGTAGCCGGCGCCCCGAACGGTCTGAATCAGGCGAGGGCGATCCCCCTCCTCGAGCTTCTTGCGAAGATTGGAGATGTGGGCATCCACGACATTCGTCTCCGGGTCGAAGGACATGTCCCACACTTTTTCCAGCAGGGTAGTGCGGCTGACCACCCGCTCGGGGTTGAGCAGGAAGAACTCCAGCAACCGGAACTCCCGCGGGGAGAAGTCCAGCGTCCGGCCGCCCCGCTTCACCACCCGACGGAGCCGGTCCATTTCCAGGTCCTGGAAGCGGAGGATTCCGGTGACGGGACCGAGCTGCCGTCGGGTGAGGGCGTTCACCCGGGCGAGCAGCTCCTCCAGCGCGAAGGGCTTGGTCAGGTAATCATCGGCGCCAGCGTTGAGACCGCGGACCACATCCTGGGTGGAATCCCGCGAGGTGAGCATCAGGATGGGGCACTGGAGGCCGCCGCGCCGCAGTTCGGCGGCGAGTTGCAGGCCGTCCATGCGGGGAAGCTGTACATCGAGCAGGATGAGATCGTAGGCATTGACGTGCGCCAGGTTACCGGCCTCCACCCCATCGCCGGCCGCGTCCACGGCATGGCCCTCTTCCTCCAGGGCCTGCACCAGAAAGCGGGCGACCTTGGCTTCGTCCTCCACCACCAGCACCCGCATCGGAACTCCGTTTCGCAATTGCCCGGGAATAGCCTAGCAGCCTCCCGGGAGGCCTGGCCGATTCTCAAGAAACCCTAATCAATCCTTGAGAGAGAGGTAACCTCCGGCGGGTAGGTTCCGCCCATGCCTCTCACGAAAAATCCGCGGCCGCACCTCCGGCTTGCCCTTGCGGCCGTCGCGCTCATCGCGCCTGTGGCTCCTCTCGCCGCGCAAATCGACTATCGCAACCTCGATGACGACCGGCCAGTCCTCACCGAAGATGCCTACCCGGTGGAACGCCACGCCTTCGAATTCCTGCTGCCGTACGCCTATCAGCGGGAGCGGGGCGGCGCCGATCTCCACGCATTCACCCCCGAGCTCGAATACGGCGTCCTCCGCAACGGCCAGCTCGGCCTCAAGCTGCCGGTGGCGGGGAGCGCGGCGGGCGGGAAAACCGATTGGGGCGTTGCCGGCCTCCGGCTCTTCGGGCTCTACAATCTCAATACTGAAAGCCGCCACTTCCCCGCGCTCGCGGCGCGGGCCGATCTGCTGTTGCCGGTGGGCGCACTCGGCGGGGACGCCACCCGGGTGAGCCTCAAGGCCATCGCGACCCGCTCCTGGGGCCGGACCAGATTTCACGTCAATGCCGCGTGGACCTTCGGCGACGAGACACAGCTGGGCGCCGTCGAGCCGGGCAGCCGGTGGAGCTACAGCATGGCGGTCGATCGGACGCTGTTCCGCCAGAGCGCGCTGCTGGTCGGTGAGATCGCGGTACTGCGCCCGGTCCGGGAGGCGCCGGTTGAAGTCAATGCGGCTATTGGGGCGCGGTACCAGTGGACCACGACGACAGTCTTCGATCTGGGGCTGCGGCGGCGGCTCCGCCAGGATGCCGGGCCGGACATCGCAGTCACCGCTGGATTCTCGCACGCGTTCGCACTGCCGTGGCTGATGCCGCGGGGTGCGGGCCGCTGATGGAGGCATACCGCACCATGAAAGCCATTCGTGTCGCCCTGGTCATCGCCGGTCTCGCGACAATCACCGGCTCGCTGACGGCGCAGGACCAGCGGAACGAGCAGTTCTACTATCCCGGCAGCTTCAACTGGCAGTTCCTGTCGAAGTATCCCGAAGGCGGCCGCCTGTTCAACGCCTTCGACTACGGGCATGCGGTCTTGTACGAAAAGCTCTACACCCGGCCGCGGGACCTCGTGGGAGAGCTGGAGACCCGCCAGTACAACTACCTGACCACCGACCTGCTGGTGCGCCCGCCACGGTTCGCCGTCGCCGAGGAGACGATCGAGCCGGCGTATGCCAAGCTGGCCTGGCGGGCCAAGCTGATGTTCGACTGGGCCCATGTGCTCCACCGCCAGATCTACGATGTCTATGCCGACGATCGGATGACCCGCGCGGCGCAGGACGCACGTATCGAACAGCTTACCGATTATTACCTGTCAAACCATCGGTTGGCGTTCGCGGCGGCTCCCAAGTCGATGTCCCTGATGGACGACCAGTACTACAGCCAGGTCTTCCGGCGGGAGTACCCCAAGTTCAACGGTCTGATCTGGGCCTACCACTGGCTGCAGGTGGGGCTGTACGAGCCCCTCATCCTCGGCACGACGATGGGAGAGAAGAAGGCGGGAGTCCAGACAACGATCGCCCGGTTCTGGACCATGCTCAAGGACGCACCGGCCCGATTCCCGAAGGTGATGCCCATGACGCCGGTCATCGCCCCGCTGTTCACCGCGGCGCATCCGCGGGCGGCGATCATCTTCGACAACCTGCACATGACTCACGACATCATCTCCGATATCCTCGCGTCAGATACCGTGCCAGCAGGCCGGAAACGGGCGGTGATCTACGCCGCGCTCGACGAAATGCAGGACACCACCCGGAATGTGATGTCGCAGGACGAGTGGCAGAACATGGGCGAGATGATGGGCGGCATCGGCATCATGGGCGGGCCGGCCACCGGACTGCTCCCCGAAGTGCCGACCTTCGGCGCGGAGGCCCCCGCGATGGGTGGCATGGCGGGCATGGAGCATGGCGCACCAGGCCACGACATGAGCGGCATGGCGATGCCCGCCATGATGGGGGACTCCGCCATGCAGGCCCATCAGCAGATGATGATGGAGATGCATCGCCGGATGATGGCCGACCCGGTCATGCACCAGCGGATGATGGCCGACACGGCGATGATGCGAATGATGGAGGCGATGATGGTCGACATGCCGCCCAGTGGCATGCATCGTACGATGCCGGAGGTCTCTCTCCCAGCCGACTCGGCCTCGGCCGGGCACCGACATCACGCCCCGATGACCCCCGTCAAGATCCACCCGCGAAGCTCACCACCGAAGAGGACGAATCTCCCGGTGACTGACTCGATGCCAGGTATGGACCACAATCGGGCGACCGAGACGGGCCGGCCCTGATGTCGAACTGTTCCATCGCGTCGAGACCGAAAGCCCTGGCTGTATCGGCCAGCCGGACGGCTCCCTCCGGGGAGGGCCAGTTAGGCCGGGCAGCAAGGAAGTGCGGGCGCAGGTTTCTGCTCTGCGTGCTCGGGCCGTCGCTCTTGGGTGGCGTTTGTCCGGTGAGCGTGGCGGCAGCTCAGATGGCCCAGGCTTCGGCCAGTCCGCTCTCGATGAATGAAGCCGTTACGCGCGCATTCGCGGCTAACCCCGACCTCCGCGTGGCTCGGGCTGACACGGGGTTGGCCTTGGCGGAGCTCGTAGGCTCCAGGCTCAGGCCCAACCCGAGCCTCGCCATGGAACTAGTGGACTGTAACTCAAGTTCCGTGGACACGGATGCGGCGGGTGGGATCCGAGTAGCTCCACACGAAGGGATGACACTGCTTGTTGTGCGCGCGGATGTACTGCATGAGCTTGCGCCGCAGATCG
>Ga0163147_10001418_pt1 | contig 36669 bp, 33 predicted proteins | sample OliLakLV19MP6G1_FD_148597 | JGI IMG/M metagenome (GOLD analysis project Ga0163147, IMG submission 148597) | Freshwater microbial mat bacterial communities from Lake Vanda, McMurdo Dry Valleys, Antarctica- Oligotrophic Lake LV.19.MP6.G1 | ecosystem: Environmental > Aquatic > Freshwater > Lake >...
TCTTTTTTCTGATTGAGGTCGTGCGTGCGCTGGCGGCCTACCTCGCCCAACATCGCCTCACTGAGTTCACCGATCATCTTTTCCGTCAAGCGATTCAGCTTCAACATAGGAATATCAGGCAGTAGCGACGGTAAATCCGGGCGCTCATCATCACGATAGCTAGCGATAATCAGCAGCGGCAGATTTTGCGCCAACTGCGCCAACTGATAGAGCAGCACTAGGCTTTCGCTGCTTGCCCAATGCAAATCTTCCAGAAAAATCACCACGGGATGCTTTTGGTCTTGCAGCATCGCCTCAAGCACCTTCAACAAGCGCCCTTGCGCTTTTTGTGGATCAAGTTCGGCAGCTTCTTTAACATGCTGATCGCTTAACGTTACCGTATCCGGCGCGAGCAGTTTAATCAGCCCCGCGTCGGTATCTTCCAATTCCGTCAGCAGCGGAATCCAACGAAATACACCGCGCCAAATTTGATAAGGCAGTTGCCCTTCGCTGACGGACTGCCCACGCATAACAATCGCACCTTCGACCATCGCCAATGTGCGAATTTCATCGACCAAGCGCGATTTCCCTACCCCGCTTTCTCCAGCAACCAGCCATGTACTGCCATGACCTCGACTTGCTTGAAACAAGGCAGTTGAAAGTTGATCGATCTCCGCTTCCCGCCCGACGAGACGCGCCGCTTGCAAAAAACTTTCACGGGTGGCGACGGTTTCTAGGGGAATGTTTTGTTCAACCGCTTTGCTTAAGGCAGCTAACGCCTCATTCGCGCTGGAATAACGATCCGGCGGTTCTTTTTGCAGCAAGCGTTGCAAAACTATCGTCAGCGGCAGTTCCAGCGCCAACAAATTAAAATCAGGAACGCTGTAAAGAACGTGGTTCACTAACGCACCAATATCGAGTAAATCAAAGGGATATTTTTCCGCCAGCAGCTCAAAAGCAATCATCCCCACCGCGTAAAGATCAGAGGCTTCCGTCGCGGAGTTGCCGATGAGGACTTCCGGCGACATATAGGCCAATGTGCCAGCCGTCGCGCCGCTGTCATCATGGGCGTGGTCGCGCATGACCGAAAGCCCAAAATCGAGCAGTTTGACCTCATCATTAATCACCAGCACATTGGCGGGTTTTAAGTCGCGGTGCAAAATGCCGCGTCGATGTAAATAAGTTAGCGCTTGCAGCATTTGGGCAATTAAGCTGATTTTAAGTTCAAGCGGACGGCCCATCCCCGCATCCAGAACGGTTTGGGCATGTTCAAGCAGTTCCATCGTGAAATAAGGCTGGCGCTCGCCATCAAACCCATAATCTAGCACTTCAATCACATGTGGATGACGTAACGAGGCCAACAGCTTAAATTCTTGGGCGAGGGCAAGGCGAAAATCCCCAAGATTATAGCTGGAGGAAAATTCAATTGTATCTTCAGGATTAATCACCCGTTTAAGAGCAACTTGCTGCCCTGTAAGACGATCTGCCGCACGATAGACAGCGCCCATCCCACCGCGACCGAGCAAACTATGCAGTTGATAGCGTCTGCCGATAATATTGGTATTGGAGGAGGTTGGGGCGAGCATACGTCTACATCTCCGTTAGAAATTTCCCCGCGAGTATAACACTTTAGGATAAGGTTTAACCGAAAAGTTTATGAAATTTTATATCATTATAGTGATAACTCTGGATTTCAAAGCGTAAGACGAAGTTTTATCGATCATTCAAACCAGATTCAATCGGTCTTCAAAGCATTTATTAAGGCATAGAGCGAGGTATAGTCCTGACTTTCGGTGGCATAAGTCAATTTCCAAATTTGAGGATGCGCTTCCCCTATAATTTCAACGAATGGCGCACTTATCCCCGCCGACACAATGGCGATACCAGCCCTTTCCATCGCTCGTGCTGTCCATAAGGCCGCCATTCCTGTCCCTTTAAGAATAACTTGACGTTGCAGACGGGTATTCAGCCGAAATGAGCCTGTTTGCGGGTCAAATTCAACCCCTTCACTACGGAAAACGGATTCAAATGCACCGCTGAGGATTAAATCTTCGGGCGCACCCACTTGTAAAGCGCCCTCCTTCGGCAGCAGCCAGATTCGATCTGCACTTCGCAGCGCTAAATCGAGATCGTGCGTGGAAAGCAAAATAGCTCGTCCACTAGAACGCGCCAGACCACGCAATACTTGCAATATCTCGACACGGCGCGGTAAATCGAGAAAAGCGGTGGGTTCATCTAATAGAATCAGGGCAGGCTCTTGCGCCAATGCCCGTGCGATCATCACTTTTTGGCGCTCACCATCGCTTAATTCATGCACATTGCGATGCGCCAGATCAACCGCGCCGACGGATTCAAGCGCCCAGCGAATCATATCCTCATCATAGGCACTTAACCGACCAGACCAATCGGTATAAGGATGGCGACCCAAGCCAACCAGCCCATAAGCCGACAGCATCCCAATTTCGACACGCTCCGTCAGCACAATGGCGAGACGTTTGGCTAAGTCGCTAGGCGGCAGCAGAGCCACATTATCGCCCATTAAAAGGACGATGCCCGACAGCGGCGGCTGCATCCCCGCGATAGTTCGCATCAAGGTCGATTTTCCCGCGCCGTTGGGCCCAATCAAACACACCAACTCCCCCGGCAAAAGCGACACGTTGATATTTTCGGCGACAACACGCGGCTGCCCACGCGCCGATTTATAACCAATTGTCAGCGCGTGGGTTTCAAGAATCGTCGTTTGATTGTCGGGCATCTCTACGGGTGTGCTGTCTATTTTTATGCCTCAGTGCCTAAAAACATCTGAATTTTTTCCATCAATTGGGGAAATTTGATGGGCTTACTCTCATATTCATCACATCCTGCCGCCAAACATTTTTCTCGATCTCCGGCGATAGCATGGGCTGTGAGCGCGATAATCGGGATATGTTTGAGATCAGGATTAGCTTTGATCTGACGAGTCGCCTGCCATCCATCCAGTACGGGCAAACTCATGTCCATCAGAATAAGCGCTGGTCGCTCACGCTGTGCCAGATCAACGCCTTGTGCGCCATCCGTCGCAATAACGATTTCATGTCCACGCCGTTCTAAACGCCGCGAGAGCATATCTAAGTTCATTTCGTTATCCTCGACGACTAGAATTTTTGCCATAGTTGTAAATCTCCTTAATTCCTGTCGTTTTGTCGTCCAATTTGTGTGCGAACCAATGTACTCAATTCGTTGAGAAGTTCGTCACGGTCATAGGCATGTTTGGTTAACACCTGCTCCACATAGCCGTTGAGTTGTTGACGTTCTTCAGCGCTCAGGTCTTTCGCGGTAACGACAATTACCGGGATTGTTCGCCAATCCACATTTTTTCGCAGTTCTGCCACAAACTCGAACCCGTCCATATTGGGCATCATCAAATCAAGCAGGATCAAGTCCGGCACTGTAACGCTGATTCGCTCCAGCGCTTCTAGGCCATCTTGGGCTTCTTGCACCTGCCAGCCTTCTTTTTCCAGCGTCCGCACCATCATTTCCCGGGTTTCAGGGTGATCTTCTACGATGAGAATCTGCCCGGAAGAGCGTGTATCATCTTCTGTACGACGATAACGACTGAGTAAAGTGGCAAGCTGCTTACGATCAATCGGTTTCGTCAAGTAGCCCGATGCCCCTAATGCAAAACCGCGATTACGATCATCCACAATCGTTATCATGACGACAGGAATATCGGCTAAGATCGGATCCGCTTTTAACAGTGCGAGTACCGACCATCCATCCATCCCACTCATCATGACATCAAGCGTAATCGCATCCGGCAAGATTTCCTTTGCCATTCTCAGACCTTCCGCCCCATCGGAAGCAACCTCCACCATAAATCCTTCTCGTGCCAACGAGCGAGATACCAATTCACGCACGAAGGGGTCATCATCAATGATGAGTACTTTGCCAGCTTTGCCTGTCGTCTTAAGAGGCCGCAGATTGATAGGTATTTCCCGCGTAGCAATCTTCTCGTTTTCCGCTTGGATCACTTGCACAGGCAAGATCGCGGTAAAGGTCGTCCCTACGTCGATCATACTCTCAACAGTGATATCGCCGCCCATCATCTGGCAAAAACGGCGGCTGATCGTCAGCCCCAAGCCCGTCCCACCATATTTACGTGTGGTAGAAACGTCAGCCTGCGTAAATTCTTTAAACACCGACTCCATCTGCTCATGGGTCATGCCAATGCCTGTATCCGACACCTTAAAGACGATCCATTCACCCTCGTCAAGCACACGGCGGACGGAAAGGGTAATTGTACCGGATTGCGTAAATTTGGTGGCATTGCTCAACAAGTTAAAGAGAGTCTGTCGCACCTTAGTGGCATCGGCATGGAGCAGTCCCAAATTTTCACCCAATTCCATCTTGAGCATATTCTTATTCTTATCGACCAAGGGTTGAATGGTCGTGATGACATTATCCAGCATTTTCTCAATATCAAACGTCTCAAGATAAAGCTCCATTTTTCCAGCTTCAATCTTGGAAAGATCAAGGATGTTGTTAATCAGATCAAGCAGATGACTCCCTGCCGAGCGAATCTTAACCAGATCAGGGACGATTTCGGTATACCCCATATCATCCGCATCTTCTTCCAGAATTTCGCTGTAGCCGATAATAGCATTCAAAGGTGTGCGTAATTCGTGGCTCATATTCGCTAAAAACGCGCTCTTAGCACGATTAGCCGATTCAGCCGATTCTTTGGCCTTCTGTAATTCGCGCTCAAATTGCTTGCGATCTGTTATATCGCGTGCCATGCAAGAGACCCCAGTAATGAGGGTGTCGGCACTGACAATCGGGTTATAAGAAACTTCTATATCCACCGCGACATTCGGGAATTCAATCCGTTCCTCTAAGATGAAACGCTCCCCATGTAAAGCACGCTCATAATTTGTTTTCCATTCCGCAGCGACTTCCAACGGCAAATACGCCAAAATGTCGCTGCCAATGTGCAACTCATGACCATAGGTTGCCTGAAAAACCAGCTTAAATGTGGAATTACAGGTTAATACGTGATAATCACTATCGACTGACCAGATCGAATCCTGCGTATTTTCGATGAGGGCGGTTAAGTTCGCCTCGGTTTGGTTCAGCGCGGATTCTGCTTCTTTTTGTTCGGTGAAGTCGCGTGAATTAAAGACAATGCCGTTGATGGTCGGCGCATTGGTGAGATTATTGCCAACGGATTGCAGAATCCGCCATGAGCCGTTACGATGCAAAAATCGGAATTCAAGCAATCCACCTAAACCGCGCTTCCGCATCAACATCGTCAGATGATCGACCAAATAAGCCGAATCTTCGGGATGGATAAAAGCAAAAAGATTTTCGCCCACCAATTCCCCAGCACGATACCCCAAAATACGCTCTACAGACGGACTCTGATAACGGATAGTGCCGTCCTCGCCAACAATCGTAATCAGATCGGAAGCGTTTTCAATCAATAATCGGAACTGCTCCTCGCTACGGCGTAGGGCGGCCTCTGCCTCTTTACGCTCGGTAATATCGCGGAATGTCCCAGTATAAAAATTTTCTCTGCCAGCGGTAACTTCTGTTACCAACACTTCCATCGGGAAATAAGACCCATCCGCCCGCCGTCCAACAATCTCTCGATAGGAAGTCGCAGAAGCCAAATCACTTAGCATCCGATTCCATAAATTTAAATCGGTTGATTTACCTGAATCATCAGGCGATTGCAGCAGCAGCGAAACCGGCTGACCGGCCATTTGTAAACGGGGATAGCCAAAAATCGTCTCGGCAGCTGGATTTATCGTCATCACAGCAAGCGCATCTTTAGAAAATGTGATGATTCCGTCCATCGCGGTACGCACAATCGATTCAGTGCGCGTGATCGCCTCTTCCAGCGCATCCATCACGGCATTATAACGGTAAGCAATCTGCCCCACTTCGGTAAACGGCTCGACAGGTACACGCAGGCTCAAATCGCCAGTTTTCGATTGTTCATCCATCACCGTAAAAAAATCAAGTAATTCAGTCGTCGCGCCATGTTCAGAAACGTTCAACCCGCTTTGCTCATCTTCGACAGTGACACGAATCGGGAAAAATCGATCAAAAATTTTAAAGAATAAATAGTTGATGCCGAATGTCCAAACACCCGCCACAACAATGCCTAATAACTGGACGGCGATTTGCTCAGAGCGCGATAAACCCGTATTGAGCAGCGACGAATCGCCAAAAATACCAACCGCTAATGTTCCCCAAATGCCTGCGGCTAAATGTACGGGAACAGCCCCTACTGCATCATCAATCTTGAAACGCTCCAATAAAGAATCGGCAACAAGCATGACTAGGCCACCGATCACGCCAATAATCATCGCCTCAGTGATGCTGACTGCATTGCAATTGGCCGTAATAGCAACTGTGCCAGCAAGCGTACCATTAAGCAGCAGATCAATTTCGGCACGTTTGCGAATCAGCCATCCAATCAGCAGCGTACCTATCATCCCGGCAGAACCCGCAATCACTGTATTCGTGATAATGCGGACGACATCGGTATTCACGGCTAAGGTACTGCCTGCATTAAAGCCGAACCAGCCAAACCACAACAAAAACACACCTAATGTCGCCAGCGGAACATCTGAGCCGGGAATCTTACATGGCGGACCATCTTTAGGAAAACGCCCGGAACGCGCACCGATCAGCAACAGAATAGCCAGCGAAGTCCAGCCCCCCATACTGTGGACGACGCTTGACCCCGCGAAATCTCTAAAACCCATTTCAAAAAGCCAACCGCCACTGGTCGCACCGGGCTGTAACCCATTCCACATCCAATGCCCCAAAACGGGATATACCAACACCGAGCCTACAGCCGCCATCACCAGATAAGCGGAAAAACGCACACGCTCGGCAATCGCGCCGGAGAGAATCGTGACAGCCGCCCCACAAAACATCACTTGAAAAAAGAAAAAGGCAAAAAACTGCGTCCGATCTTGGGTCAGGTCGCCAAAATCCGGCAAAAACCCATCCGTGCCGAATAAGCCACCCGCAGAAGCGCCAAACATCAAGCCAAAGCCCACCACCCAATACAGAATCGTCGTCAAGCCGAAATCAGCCAGCACTTTCATGCCTGTATTGATGTTATTTTTGCTTCGGGTCAGCCCAGTTTCCAGACAAAGAAACCCGGCCTGCATCACAAAAACCAGCGTTCCGCTGATAAGCACCCAAATCAGATTAAGATTGAACGTTAAATTTTCCATAAGCACCTTTTACAATACAGCATCCTGACGCATAACGATTAAGGTAGCGATGTTTTAATACAATAATCCCTTAAGCGCGTTGGCTTCCATCTCTATATCCTTTAAGGCCTCTTTTTGAGTCGTGCTTAAGGCTGAATCACCTAAAAGCTGTTCTAATTGCTCCAAGATTGCTGCTACGGGTATCCTTAATTGTTCCATCAAAGCGCCATTGAGGAGATCACGACTGCGCTTTTTTTCTAGGCTCGCGCCCACCCGCGCTTTGAGCAATACCGGGTTAAATGGTTTAAAAAGATAGTCTTCCGCCCCTAACTCAATGCACTTCACTACGCTGTCCAAGTCATCCACTGCCGAGATCATAATCACTGGAATATGGCGGAGATTCTCATCTCCTTTAACGCGCTCTAAGACCTCATAGCCATTCATCTTAGGCATCATAATATCGAGCAGCACCAAATCGAAATTATGCTCGGTCATCATTTCTAAAGCGCGTACCCCGTTTTCTGCCACAAGCACTTGATAACCTTGTCTTTCCAGCCGACGCGACAGCATATCGCGGTTCATCTCATTATCGTCGACAACAAGGACTTGCACTTCACTTAGTTCTGCCATTCAGCACCTCTCCCACAGAAATCCGCACACGGCAGACTCTCTTTTTAACCTAATTGATTGCGGTACAAAATAATTAATTTTTCTAACTCCAAATTGTCAGAAAACACCCTGCACAGGTTAATTTTTATGATAAACGATGATCTTAAGCCTTATCCTAACACGGATTTAAAAACTCAGCTTGTGAGTAACTTAACGAAAAAAGCACAACGACCTATAGCGGCTATAGGTCGTCGTAAAAACGCTAAAAATTAGGAAATTTTTCAGATTATTTCATGCCAGTAGTGGCGATTCCTGTGGTGATATAGCGCTGCAAAACCGCAAACACCAGCGTAATCGGCAGCAGCGTTAAGACCGTCATCGATAAGATTAAATCCCACTGCACCTGCAATTCGCCTTGGAACGAATTCAGCCCGACTTGCAATGTAAAATATTCGCTGCGGCTTAATACGATCAAAGGCCACAAAAAGTCATTCCAGCGCCACATCACCGAGAAAATCGTCAAGACCGCCAGCGCAGGCCGCGCCAACGGGAGGATAATTTGTAGGTAAATGCGCCATTCACTCGCGCCGTCAATCCGCGCGGAATCAATCAGTTCATCCGGGATCGTTAGCATATACTGACGAAGCAGAAAAACACCCGTCGGGGTCGCCGCGCCTGGAACGATCACGCCGAGTAAATTGTTGTTCCAGCCGATCTGCGTAATCACCAGAAATACAGGAACGAGAATCACCGAAAGCGGCACCATCAGCGTGGCAATCGTGATAAAAAATATCGTATCGCGGCCTCGAAATTTGTATTTGCTCAATGCAAAGGCCGCCATGCTATTGACGAGCAGAGTCAGAATTGTTGCGCCGATTGTGACGACCACGCTATTGCCGAAATAAATCCAAAAATTAAATTTTTGAATGCCATTGCTGTAATTCGTCAGCGAAAAATTAATTTCTTCGACAGGTTTGCGCTGGTTAATGTTCACACGGATGATTTCTTCCGGGTTGGCAGGATCAATCATCTGTGCTTCAATACCTACCCGCCGCACCTGAGCCAATTGACGCACTGTGCCATCTTCCAATGTCACGTCATACAGGTCAAGCGGCTCATCATAGCCTGGTACTGCTACCGTTTCTTGGCGATAGGGAAAGAAGCGCGGCGGGAACTTACTCAATTCCGCCGAGGATTTAAACGAAGACATGACCAACCAAATGACTGGTCCAAACATAATAATTGTACCCAGCGACAAATAAAGATACGTGAAGATGTCACTGATATCGAGGCGGCTTTTGCCGTGTGTACGGGATAAATAATCACCAATTGCATTCATAATTTTTGCTCAATCTTGATTTATTCAGAAATCGCGCTCGACCGCCCCAAGCGAAGTTGAATGACCGTAAACGCGAGGAGCGCTCCTGCCAGCACCATCGAAGCCGCCGCCGCCAAACCATAATTACTGGTCTGGTTCGCGAAACCTGTATCATAAATATACTGCACCATATATTGCGTTGCTGTTCCGGGTCCGCCACCTGTAAAGGCGTACACTTGGTCAAACACCTGCACCGCCCGAATGAGCGACAGCACCAACACCACCATCATCGTGGGCATCAACAGCGGAAACGTCACGAATCGGAACGCATCCCATCCATTTGCGCCGTCAATATCTGATGCTTCGTAAAGTTCCGCCGGAATCGCCTGCAAACCTGCCAACAGAATCAAGGTGTAAAAACCCATCTGTGACCAGACGCTAATCACCACCGCCCAAAAACGCGCCCATCCCGCGCTTAATAGAAAACGCCTCGGTTCTTCCCCGAAGGCGACTAATAACGCATTCAGCAGCCCATCTTGCTGAAGAATCCACTTCCAGATGAGGGCGACCACTACGGGCGATAGCAGCACAGGATAGAAGAAAATGCTGCGGAAAAATCCACGCCCGATGATACGCCGATTCAACGCCAACGCCGTAATCAGCGAAATTAAAATCATCAAACCGACCTGCGTAACGACGAAGAATATTGTATTGCCAATTGCACGCCAAAAAAGGTCTTCCCGGCAAGAATTAGCGATCAAAAAGTTTTCGCACTCAAACAGTCGTTCCAGATTTTCCGTCCCCACAAACGGACGGTCTTGAGGAAATAATCGAGTGCCGCCCGTAAAGGCATAATAAAAATTGAGCAGCATCGGCAGCAAAATAAAAACAGCAAAAATCAATAAGTTCGGCAGCACAAACACGTAAGCCATACCGCGTATGCCAATCCGTTTTTGCAATGGCAGCATAACCGCATCAATAATGCTCAGGAAAAACTCAAAAATGCTGGAAAGCACCCGCGAAATCGGATTACGAGAATAAGCCTTGCGCGGTTCAGAGGAAGAGGCCAATCGTGCCATAAAAGTCGCTTTTTAAAAATATTTAATGGGATGAAAATAACCTTCGGTAAAGAATTGCAAAAACAGGATGTTTTGTAAGGGCAAGGTATGCCTCGCCCTTACAAAAACATATCCGATCTTACTTATTAGGAGCGCAATCTACTGCGCCGCTGCTACCGCTTCATCAATCGCAACTTGAACGCGCTCAATAGCTTCATCAAGCGTAAGTTCGCCGAGCATCCATTGTGTCAGGCGGTCACGCGTTTCGTTGAAAACGACAAACCCAAGCGGGCTGAAGTTCAATTGATAGGCTTGTTCTTGGAATTTAGGGATTTCCGCCACGAATATGTTCAAAGCCTGTGCCGCAGCTTCAGACTCGGTTTCGTAGGCGATACCCGCTTCAGCCAAGCCAGAATGACCTGGAATGAACAAAGTGCGGGCAGAGAATTCGCCGAGGACATCTTCTTGCACTAAATATTCCATGACACGAGCGACTTCCGCCGGATGTTCAGTCGCTGCAAATGCGACTAGTGCCGCGCCGCCGGGCATACCCGTGCTGCCGCCGTCGCCAGTCGGATTCGGGACAGCTTCCCAATCAAAGGCATCGCCGATGTCGTTGGTGAAGCGTTGAATCTGCCAACTGCCAGACATATAGAATACCAATTGGCTGTTGATAAAGTAATCGGCTGCCGCTGCATACGTGCCGCCGGAGCCGAGCCAGACTTCCGCCGGGGTAATTCCTTCATCATGCCAGCTCTTGAGCAGTTCGGCGAAAGCGCGATAGCCTTCAGTATCGACTGTGAAATTGCCTTCATCATCGAAATAAGTCGCGCCCACGCTCATCGCGGGACCAGCGAAACGATGTCCACTGCGATCAATCGCAATCGCATATTGGGTTTCGGTTGCTGCTGCGACTTCACGGGCAACATCTGTCCATTCTTGCCAAGTCACTGCGTCGTTTGTGTCGCTGAGGACTTCGATGCCTGCTTGTTCAAACAAGGTACGGTTGATATACGGCCCGGTCACGGTGAATTGTGTCGGGAAGCCATAAATGGCATCGCTTTCAGCATCATCACGGAAAGCCGGCAGCACAAGCGCGAAATTGGCATCCCAATAATCGGCATCTGCTAGGTATTCGCGCAGATCAAGGTAGTAACCAAAATAGGGCGTAAAATTGGTGATACGTGCCATATCGGGGGCTTCACCCGCTTGCACCTGTACCGGAAGCTGCTGCTGAATACCGTCACCATAGTCAATGGTATCAATCACGACAGTAATATCGGGGTTTTCAGCTTCAAAGCGATCCAGCAAATCACGTAAGACTTCACCTTCATTGCCATCGTCGTACCACGTAATGCGGAGTTCAACCGCATCCTGTGCGCTTACAGAGGTTGCGATCCCCACTAGCAGCACTAACAAAATTAAAAGACCCAACTTTTTCACAGCAAATTCTCCTGATTTCTAAAAAGGTTGTTTGTCTATTCGCAGCATTTTTGCATTAGGGACTTGCTTCTAACCCAAAATACACCACAGGTAGATTATGGCTTGAAATAATCATCCTCGCAACTAAATTTAACCATTTAGAATACGCCCATGTTTTAAATCCAGTTTGAGAATTTCACCATTATGCTCAATCGCCATTGTCTCGTCATCAATCAATGTCTGGGTATAGCTATTTTCATAATGAGGAAAGTCATCCCAATTTTGCGGCGAATTACCGACCATAAGCTGCCCTTCCCAACCAAAAACAAGCTGCTGATTCTCTGGCGTTGTCCATGTCACCTGTAGCCCTTCAACTTGGGGCGTGTGGCGCATCACATTTTCGCGGAACTCCGCAAAATCGCCATCTTCCACCCCGCTTCCGACATGGCAAATCCAAGCATGGCCTCCGCCTCGGCTGCGAAGTTCTTGCCCGGCATGGCGGCTTGTTTCGGTCAAAACGAGTTCGCCATCGCCCCACAGCGCGATATAGCCATCCCCGACTCGCGCAAACACCCACTGGCCTTCAATTTTGACTTCCTCGAACATCGCCGCCGGAAAATAAGCATGGCTAAATCCGAGTCCGACATTTTCTTCAAACCGATACAAGCAAATCACGGTTTTATCAACCATCCCCACACGCGGCAGCCGTGCCGACCCCGACCAAAAATTCGGCCTTGCGTTGCCGTGTTCTTGGCTATTGCCGGGATAAGTGGTAAATACAACCGCTTCTGGACTTAACGTGGCCTGCCAGAGATGCTCCTGAATCCCAAATTCGCCGGGTTGATAATCAATCGCGGCAGAAAGCATAGTGTCGGGTGTTTTGCGCGTGATGGTGCGGACATCCCATGAATCACCGCGCATATCAAACTTAGGCCGAAATGAGGCGAAAGATCGCGCCCGTGTCACGACTGTCTGCTCAACATCCGCGCCGATTCGCTGAATCACTTCTGGCACTTGATAATTCTTCACTAATGCCAAGAGTCCGGTAGCGCGGGTTTCCCCATTCAGAATACCCATCCCCCAACCGATCCGCTGTAAGTTTGAGGTGTTTTCCACACGGGCGGATTTTAACCCAGCGACATAACAGCGTCCGTGCGTACTGCCGTGCGTCCCACGATACGATTGACAAGCAATCATGAAGAAAATTTTGTGCAGCAGTGCAGTCGCCATCTCGCGCAACCGAGCGCTATCCGCAAATTCCACCAACGCTAGCATCGCAAACGCATCGAGCGTCATGTAGGCGTTGGAATCCCACTCGGAAAAACTGCCTTGTAAGCGCCGCAAAATCCAATTTCCGATGCACGGACGGTTGCGTTCTTTTTGCTCCTGCCCGGTACGACCACTATTGACGAACACCCAATCAGGCCAGCGCTGCCCCGCCAGATAAGCCGTTACTTGAAAAAGAATTTGATGATTCTCAGTAAAGTAGCACATCGCATCGAGGCCGGGTTCATCCAGCCAGTATTTGAAGTTACGGAAGGCGGTTTCGATCCGCTCACGATCTGGGGAATGAATAACGTCTGAGTCGCCATGTTTATACATCAGCGCCAACAACCCAATTGCATAAAAATCGGCACAATCGCTGCGGTTTTCCATAAACTCACAGGCTAGGCCAATCGCTTCGGAAGGCACATGCCGGATTCGCCGGAGTTCCAGCGCTGCCAATGCCGACGGCACATCATACGGCATATTAGCGAGATGATCTAACGCCTCATGACGGCGCGATTCATAATCCCCATAAGGTTGATGACTGTACTCATTTTTCGCCGCCCAGATTTCGCGGTGCAGGCTCAACGGTGTTCCATCAGCAGGACGAATGGTCAGCGTAAGCGTATTTTCACCGGGGATACCCGACATCGACTCCGCCACTTCGGGCGTAATCGGCAGTTCAGCGCTTTCGCCGGGTGCGAGGGTGATGGTCGCTTCGCCTTTGGGCAGCGTGAGTGTGTTCAACATCGCCCAAGGTGTTTTAGGAACAGGAAGCCCAATTTCGGCTGTAAAGGTAAACGATTCCGGCGCAGACGCATCAAGCGATACTTTTCCGGGCAGATTCGGGAACGCAAACTGTTTGATCTGCAAATGGGCAAGGCTATTTTCGGCCTGATGCCACGCCTCGGCTAAACCATCGCCCAAAGGCAAACACACTTGAACGGAAGGATTTCCACTAAAACGCAGGCCAAGCGCTAGACGCGCCTCGCGCCAACCCAGCATTTCCCCATGTAGACAAAGGTCATTCATTCCCGGCTTGAGCTTCAGCGTCAGGGGGATAAATTGCAGCGCGACATAACTAAAGCGCTTCTTGAAGTGCGTTTGCAGCTTGCCATTCAACCACACCCGCGCCGGGCCAATCGTCAGCAGTTCAGCTTGCACAGTGACCGCTTTATCGACTTGCAAACCCGCATAAAGCCAGCCCTGCATCAAAGTCGGATTAAAGTTGAACAAACTAAAATCAATCGCTTGATCTTCTTCCGCCGCACTGTAACGCCACGGCTGACCAGCGACAGCGGGTGCATTTAAGTGCGGGCGCTCCCCCGGCTCCCAAGTAAATGGGGGCAGTTTATTGTAAATCCGCAGTTTGATACGGTTCGACTCAGGATGCCACGCCCAATAATTCAAAATCCAACGATTGCCGGCGCCAAACGGTGTACCATCCGGCTTAATTGACTCGTGAAGATTTTCCAGCGGCGATGTCACCGTCCCACAGGCCAGCCAATTTTGGATTGCGCCGCGTTCCGAAAGCACATAAGTTGCGAGGTTAAGTTCTGTCATACGACCTCAAGAAAACTTAAAAGAATTTTCGGCTATTCTAACGCAGGTTAGAACATTCGACGGTAGACCATTCAAACTTAACACGCGCATTTCGGCACATCGGCATATACTGGAATTGATCTTTTGTTTTAGGGCTTAAGGATAGAATTTATGCTTTCGATTGTTCACGCCTGCGCGATTGTTGGGTTAGAGGGTTGCATGGTGGAAGTGCAGACCGATTTTAACCCGCGTGCCGGAATCCCCACATTTACGATTGTCGGCCTGCCAGACAGCGCTGTAAAAGAAAGCCGGGAGCGTGTTCGCGCCGCCATAAAAAACAGCGGCTTGAGTTTTCCCAATAAAGGCTACGTGGTCAATCTCTCCCCTGCTGACCTGCCGAAACACGGCCCCGCTTATGATCTGGCGATTGCGGTAGGCGTGCTGGCGGCAACCGACCAGATTCCGCTGCCTTCCCTGCCAAAAGCGATGTTTATCGGCGAATTATCGCTTGACGGCAGCATCCGCCACGTCAAAGGCGCGATGCCTTTAACCTATACGGCCTATCAAGAAGGCTTCGAGACGGCCTATGTCGCCGCCGAAGATGCGCCGCAAGCCGGACTCGTCAGCGGAATCGAAGTGATTCCGGTGCAGTCGCTCGGTCAACTCGTCGAGCATCTTTATGGCTTGCAGCCGATTCGGCCTTATCGACACGAAGCACTGACGGTCACTAGCAGCGACAACCTGCCAGACGGCATTGTCGATTTCGCCGACGTAAAAGGTCAGCAGCACGTCAAGCGAGCGCTGGAAATCGCGGCGGGCGGCAATCATAATATTTTGCTTTCGGGTTCGCCGGGTGTCGGCAAAACACTGCTTGCGCGGGCGATGCCGGGGATTTTGCCACAGTTAACGTTAGAAGAAGCATTAGAAGTCACCCGCATTTATTCCGTCGCCGACATGCTCCGCAGCGACCAACCGCTGATTCAAGCTCGCCCCTTCCGTGCGCCACATCACACCATCAGTCAGCCCGGTCTCATCGGCGGCGGCTCGATCCCCAAACCGGGTGAAGTCAGCCTCAGCCATCGCGGAGTCCTTTTCTTAGACGAAATTGTGGAGATCGGCAGCAAAACATTAGAAGTGCTGCGTCAGCCGATTGAGGACAAAATCGTGACGATCAGCCGCGCCAAAGGCAGTATTACTTTTCCCGCCAATTTTTTACTGATCGGCGCGATGAATCCGTGTCCATGTGGTTATTACGGGGATGTCGTGCGCCCTTGCACCTGTTCACCAACCATGATTACGCGCTATCAAAGCCGCCTATCGGGGCCGCTGCTGGATCGGATTGATATTCATCTCGATGTGCCGCGTGTGGAACACGACAAGCTGATGAGCGATGAGCGCGGCGAACCTTCGGCAAAAGTGCGGGAACGGGTCGAGATGGCGCGGGAACGCCAGCGCAGCCGCTTTAGCCAGCATCCGCATTTATACGCCAATGCCGATATGAGCGTGACGGAGATTAAGCAGATGTGTGTGCTTTCGCCGGAAGCGCGGCAACTGCTGGAAATTTCGGTCAAGCGGATGCAGTTGAGCGCCCGTTCTTATCATCGCACCCTCAAACTCAGCCGGACGATTGCCGATTTAGGCAGCAGTGACCGCATCGAAGTGCAGCATATAGCAGAAGCCATCCAATACCGCCCCCGACAAATGCAGTAGATGTTGTCTAAAGCCGAATACTCAGACAATCGGGAGGCGCTTCGGCATAACTTATCTAAAAAAACCTACGGTGAATAATTTATTTTTTCATAATAAATAGAGCTTTCGCTTAGGTAAACTTGCCCATAAAACGAACAATCTTGCTAAAGATTCGTGGTAAAATGAAGTTGTCTAGGCAAATTTATATAAAGGAAATGTTATGCCTCAAGAAAACCATATAAGTGCATCAGTTATATGACACAAGTTTTTGTAAGCTATAGTCATGATGATATAGTGGCCGTGCAAAGGTTACATAGTGATCTGGTTGCCGCCGGTTTCGACATTTGGATAGATGAAAAACTTAAGGCTGGTATTTCTTCGTGGTTAAAAGAAATCGAGCGGCAAATTGAACAGTCTAATGCTGTAATAGTTGTCCTATCTCCTTCAGCAAAAAAATCAGAGTGGGTTGCTAGGGAATTACTATATGCTACCACGCATGAAGTACCGATTATACCCATCTTACATAAAGGTGATGAGAAGTTATCTATACCTTTGTTGCTTATTGCTACTCAATATATAGATATGCGCTTTAGGAACAAACGGGCTTCAAGAATAATTGATCTTATAGAAATACTTAAAACTAATGGCGAAAAAGAAGATGCCACAGAACAACAACACAAGGATTACGAGCTTTCATATTACGTTACCAGTGGGCTTAGCCAAATCGAGCTACTTACAAAAAGCATGGAATACTTAGACAGTTTAACTCGTGAACTTAATAGAAAATTATGGGCTCATGTTCCTGAGTTTCAGTCGGCTGAAGCACAAAATAACATTACAGGCAAAGAAAGGGTCTTAAAGGTTGTCTCTGAATATCTGATGGATTATTCAGAGAAGATTGAGGAAGAAATGCCAAGTTTTAAAGATATTTGGATTGGACTGATGCAGAATATAAAAGCAGTTTTTTCAATCTCGTCTCTTACAACACCCGAACAGGAGCAAGAGTATATACACTTTCGATCATCGGTTGAGGATGCCCGTTCCGCATTTGAAGGAACCGCACAGAGTTTGCAAAACTTTATACAACGATTGACTGATTTAGAGAGAGAATCTAAAGCCATAAAGAGAGCAGTACGCTTGGCCAGTCCGAGTATGGAAGACCTAGAAATCTCACTGGAGACAGGAGTAATATATTTGGATAGCCTGTGGCATATGGCTAACGAGGAAATAAACCGATATAAAAATGTGTGAAATATAAAGCAAAAATCCTTTGAAATACTTGATCCTCAATTGCTTGGGAAAATAGAGCCACTTGCGGCAAATCAGCCCCTAATAATAGAGGGAATTTACGATATTTGGGCAAATTGCATGTAAATTTCCATTCCTTTTTGTGTAAAATATCTATATAGAAAGGAATGATAAACTTATGATACGTGAAAGACGACCCTTTAAGGTATTTTCGGATTTTGAGAGCGCTACTTGGCAAATGCTCTATGAAAAGCAGTTCCCGCAGGTACAGCAGCACGCCAGCCAGTTATGGCTCGAAGGCGTAGATTTACTCAACCTCACACCGCAGCGCATCCCAGATTTCGACGAACTCAGTGAGCGCCTGCAAGCATTGGTCGGCTGGGAACTGGTCAGCACCGATGTGATCTTCTCGGACGGGCAAGACTGGTTTGAGCATCTCGCCCGCCGCCAATTCCTGATTACCGAATACATCCGTGAACGCAAAGATATTGATTACACTCCCCTGCCCGACATTTGGCACGATACATTCGGACACCTCCCCTGGATGGCGAACCCGCGCTATGCCGATTATATCGAGCGTTTCGCCCATCACGCGCTCAAATTTAGCAAGCAGGAGCGCAAATCGCTCGGCAGCATGTGGTGGTATACGATTGAATTTGGCTTCATGATGGAACACGGCGAAATGAAGGCATTCGGCGCGGGATTGATGTCCTCCCCCGGCGAACTGATGAATGCGCTTTCCGACAATGTACAGAAAATCCCCTACAGCCTCGAAGCCTTTGAGCAGATCGACCCCAGTCCGCACGAAATGCACAAAAAGCTATTTGTGCTGGACTCCTTCGATCAGCTTGAGCAGTCGGTTGAGGATTGGGTGGCTAAATACAGCAAAAAGTCATAAAACGCGCAGGGCGGGATCAATCTCGCCCTAAATTATTTCTTTGATGGAATTTGTGATGCGGGACGCGCCAGATCAAAAATATCGGTCACGCGGCTGTAAGATGCTCCCGCCAAACGACCAATCGGCTGCAAACGAGCGATGTCAATTTTATCGCCGCCAATCAGCAAGTCGTCGCTGATGTGCATGTAGACAACGCGTCCGATGACGACACTCCCCCCACCCGGTTCATCGCTGACATCGACAATTTGCGTCACGCGACATTCGTAGTGAATCGGGCTTTCCAGTACACGCGGCGGCTTCACCACAACGGACGGCATCGGCGTTACCCCCGCAAGCGTAAATTCATCCACGTCTGAGGGAAGCTCAGTCGCAGTCAGATTCATCGCTTCCGCCAGCGGCTCAGTCACGATATTGACTACGAATTCGCCCGTCGTGCGGACATTATGCAGCGTATCTTTCGGATTGGAATCCGTCCCGCGAATATTCGGGCAAAACAAGACGTGCGGTGGATTCGGGCAAATGGCGTTAAAAAACGAAAACGGGGCGAGGTTATAGCGCCCATTTTCATCGACGGTAGAAATCCAGCCAATCGGACGCGGCACGACGGAGCCAATCAGAATTTTATAGATCGACTGCCAGGGTAGCGCGTCCGGCTGTGCGTCGAGATTAAGTTCCAAGTTATTCAGGACTCCCCTGCAACCATGAGTCCATATATTCCGGTTTCTCGAATTCTAGCGCGTCGGTGGCGATGTGCAATGGATTGAAGGTATCCACCATGACCGCGAGTTCTTCCGTCTTGACCGCGCCAATCGAGTTTTCTGTCGCACCCGGCTGTGGGCCATGCGGCAAGCCGCTAGGGTGCAGCGTAATATCGTATTTATCAATCCCCTTACGCGACATAAAATTGCCATCGCAGTAATAAATCACTTCGTCGGAATTTACATTCGAGTGATTATACGGCGCGGGGATGCTCTCTGGATGATAATCGAATAGACGCGGCACGAATGAACACACGACGAAATTCATCCCCTGAAACGTCTGATGCACCGGCGGCGGCTGATGGACGCGCCCGGTAATCGGCTCAAAATCGCGCACATTAAAAATCCAAGGGTAAAGATAGCCATCCCACCCAATCACATCAAACGGATGATGGTCGAGGATATGGCGGGTGATCCCTTCACGCGCTTTAACACGGACTTCAAATTCGCCGATTTCGGTATGTGTTTCAAGCTGCTCCGGTGTGCGGATGTCACGCTCGCTATAAGGTGCATGTTCCAGCAACTGCCCATATTCATTCCGGTAGCGTTTGGGCGGCTCGATCTGCGACGGCGACTCAATCACAAAAAAACGTGCTTCAGCCGTGCCGAGCATCATCTGCCAAGTTGTCCCATAAGGAATAACGATGTAATCCCCCGGCTCGAAGAGTAGATTACCGAACTGTGAACGGAGTTCGCCCACGCCCTCATGCACAAACCACACTTCATAAGCCTGAGCATTGCGATAAAAATAGGTCATACTCGATGTGGGTCGGCTGGCACTCAGCGTCACATCACGATTTCCCAGCAGCACCCGCCGCGCCGCTACGGCATCTCCCCCTGCAATCACATCTGCCGTTTTAAAGGCACGATGGCGCAGCGCCCCGAATTCGCTGTATTCCGTTGTCGTCCCGCCTAAGTATTCTGCACTCAAAACACGCGGCGGTAGAAAATGATGATACAAGATGGATTGAATCCCGTGAAACCCTTCCAATCCCATCACTTCTTCCCGATATAAGCCCCCGTCAGCCTTACGAAACTGCGTATGACGTTTATGGGGAATCTCCCCTAATTTTGCATAAAAAGGCATTTTATATATCCTCCAAGATATTTTGAACCGCAGAGACGCGGAGAACACAGAGAAATTTAAGTTAAAACAACACGCCTTAAACCTTGCTTAAGAGCAGCTACATTAAAGTTCATCAATAATCCCAAACGATAATGTGTCGTTTTCAAATAAGAAAGAAGTTGGGCAGTATGAATAGGGAGCAAAGCCTCCACAGCCTTCAATTCAATAACTAAGCAGTCCTCAATCAATATATCGAGACGACCTTCTCCAACTAAATGACCTTTGTAGGATACGCCAATAGCTTTTTGTCGAACAAATGGAATATGGCTTAGATTTAGCTCAATGCAAAGCGCTTCTTCATATACTGACTCAAGAAATCCCGGTCCAAGTGAACGATGCACTTCAATTGCTGCACCAATAACCATTTCTGCTAGATTGTTCAACGCTGGTTCAAGCTCAGTCGGCATCCTTGACTCTTTCTCTGCGTCCTCCGCGTCTCTGCGGTTCAATCTTTTCCCCAATGAAATTTCTTAAAATGCCTAAGCGCTCAATTTCGAGTTCTACTACATCGCCCGGTTGCAGCCAAGGTCCCACCCCTTTTGTCGTTTCCAGCAGGCAGCCCGTCCCAACAGTGCCGCTGCCGATCACCTCACCGGGATACAGCGTCACATCTTGCGAGGCGCGTTCAAGCATCTGCCCAAATGACCAATACAGGTCTTTCATATTGCCGCGAGAGCGTTCCACCCCATTGACGCGCGCGACCATTTCCAGATCGTAGACACCAGATCGTCCGGCATGACGATCCACCAACTCATCCGGTGTAACCAGATAGGGGCCAAACGACGACGCGAAATCCTTGCCTTTTGCTGGCCCCAAGCCGACTTTCATCTCTTTGCGCTGCATATCCCGCGCCGACCAGTCGTTGAAAATCATATAACCGAAAATATAATCTTCGGCATCTTCGGCTTTGATATTGCGCCCTTCTTTGCCGATGACACAAGCGATTTCCAGTTCATAATCCAACGCCTCAGAATAAGACGGATACGGGATGACATCTTCGGGGTCATAAATCACGGTTACATTGGAGAAATAAAACACCGGGAACTCATACCATTCTTCTGGCACTTCACGCCCACGATTTTGGTTCGCTGTTTTGACGTGCTGCTCAAAGGCATAAAAGTCACGTAAACTTTTGGGAAACGAAAATGGCAAATCTGTTAGCTTCATCAAATTAATTCACCTGCTGCACACCCATCAACAATGCTTCCATATCAACACCATCTTCCAGATCAGGCCATACGATGCTAAACGAACCCAATTTATAATTGGCACGTTGTTCAACACTTGCTTGCTCAAGCCAATCGAACCAACTCAGAGGAGCGGCAATGATTCGTCCATCTTTGACTGTGACCCAGATGTAACCCTCCCGAATTTCGAGCGCAACTGGTCTATTTTGTTCGTCATAAATATCCATTGCATCACCACCTTTACCCTAATGTTAAATGTTATTCTAATGGCAGACCTGTAATTCTGCTCCATTTAGCAAGCAACAATTCTTGATGTTCAACAATAAAATTGAGAATTTCTTTAACTTCCCAATCGTTGAGATTAGGTGAAACTTTCCGAATGGCTACAGGGCTAAGAAAAATAATGGCTTCTTCTATCTCATAAAACACATAACAATGTGCTGGAGGATGCTCTTTGCGAGAGTAGATATAAACATCCATCTCATCGCCTTTATCTGTACTGAAAACTTTTGCCACAACATCCCCCTCGCTATAGATCTAATCTTCACAGATTCCCGCGTTTGGCCTGTTCCAATTCAATCGCTTCAAACAGCGCCTTAAAATTACCTACGCCGAAGCCCCGGCTGCCGTGCCGTTCAATCACTTCAATGAAGGCCGTCGGGCGGTCTTGCAAAGGACGGCTAAAGATTTGCAGCAGATAGCCCTCGTCATCTTTATCGACAAGGATACCCAATTCCTTGATCGTCTCGAAATCTTCTTTGATGTCGCCCACCCGCCCCGGCAGAATATCATAATAGACATCTGGCACACGCAAAAATTCGATGCCGCGTGAGCGCAAATCGCGCACGGTCTTGATGATGTCGCCCGTTGCCATCGCAATATGCTGCACACCGGGAGTCACATAGTAATCGAGATATTCTTCGATCTGGCTTTTCTTTTTGCCGTCGGCAGGCTCGTTAATCGGGAACTTGACGCGCCCATTCCCATTCGCCATCACTTTGGACATGAGCGCGGAATATTCGGTGCTGATGTCGTCATCGCTAAAGCCCTGTAGCTGACGGAAGCCCATCACCTGATGATAGAAATTCACCCAATAATTCATCTTGCCGAGTTCGACATTCCCGACAATATGATCGACAGCGGCAAGCCCGGCTGATTCTGCTGCATAATCCAGCGCACAATAGCCCGGCGCAAACACGCCGTTATAATCGCTGCGATCTACGAAGACATGCAGCACTTCACCATAGGTATGAATGGCTGCTGTCCGCAAAATGCCGTGTTCGTCTTTTTCTTCGCGGGGTGTCCATGCACCCTGTGCGCCGCGTGACGTTGTAGCCTTATAAGCTTCATCCACATCATCCACGCCCAGCGCGACGATCTTCACGCCGTCCCCATGCATCATCTGGTGAGCAGACATTTCATCCGTCGGGCGATACGCGGACGAAATCACAAATCGGATTGTGCCGGATTCCATCACATACGAGGCAAAACGGCGGTTGCCTGTCTCCAAACCGGAATAAGCGACGGGCTTAAAGCCAAACGCCTTCCACCAGTAATACATGGTCTGTTTGGCGTTCCCCACCCACCAATGCAGATGGTCAATCGAGTTAATTTTGAGGAAATCGGCTTCCTCGGTCATCGGGCGTGAAGTCAGTTCTGCGTTAACCATTTTGTTCTCCTAAAGATAAATTCATTTTTTCACCAGAAAGGCGCAAAGAGCGCAAAGTTTCGCAAGGGAATCAAATTACCGTCTTTGCGAATCCTCGCGTTCTTAGCGTCTTTGCGTTTGATTCTTATTGGGCTGCTCGTTGATAACTTGTGCGAGGCGAGCTACACCCTCGCGGATTTTTTCCGGCGGGACGGCACTAAAGTTCAAGCGCATCGTGTTGCGATAGCCGCCGTTAACCGCAAACGCGCTGCCGGGGATATAAGCCACGCGACGCTTAATCGCTTCATCAAACATGCGCGATGTGTCGATATGTTCCGGCAAAGTCAACCATACGAACAGGCCGCCGTCGGGTTTCGTCCATGTCGCTATATCACCAAGATACTCGTCTAAAGCGGTCATCATCGTTTCGCAGCGCTCGCGTAATGTCGCGTTTAGCGCACTCAGATGAGGTGCGAGTAAATCCCGCGACAGATATTCATGCACGGCCCGCTGCATCAGCGTTGAAGATTCTAAATCAAGCGATTCGCGGATGACCGTAATTTTGGGGATAAGATCAATCGGAGCGACCATCCAGCCCAAACGCACCGCCGGAGCAAGCATCTTAGAAAATGAACCGAGATAAAACACATAGCCTGCTTCATCATAAGCCTTCACGGGCAGCAGAACTTCCCCAGCAAAACGCAGCGGCGAATAGGGATCATCTTCAATCAGCGGGACACCATACTGCGCCGCCAAAGCTGCCACTTGCATCCGTTTACGCGCCGACAAACTTACGCCGAGCGGATTGTGAAAATCGGTAATTAAGACGGCTAACTTGGGGGATTGGCTGAAGGCTTCTTCCAGTGCATCAAGGTCTACGCCTGTCTCTAAATCAGTCGGCACGGCTAAAACTTGGGCGCTACGTCCGGCGGTAATCTGCTGAATCCCTGTAAACGTGATTTCTTCCGTCACGGCGCGATCACCGGGATCAAGAAATAAGCGTGAAAGTATAGTCAAGCCCTGCTGATTACCACCCGTAATAAAAACCTGCTCCGGTTCACACACAACGCCGCGCTCACGCATGTAAGCCGCGATCCATTCCCGCAGCGGCATCCACTGCGGACTATATTGCATCGCTCGCCCACCATCCCGTGCCAGAACGGTATTGATGCAATCGCGGAAATCATTGAGGGGCAAGCATTCCACTGGAGGCAATCCTCCCGCCAGCGAAATAATCTGTGGATCAGTGGCAAATTTAAGCAAATCACGCATGACCGAGCGCTGTAAGCCATTTACTTCACGGCTGAATGTGTAACGAACCGGAGTTTGGAGCATTTCAATAAATCACATTTCTTTAGTCGAGCGGCAGTACCGTCGTTGATTTCACTTCCGTCAGCACTAGACGGGTATGGATATGCGCGATATTGGGCAGCGGCGTGAGTTTATCCATCAAAAAACGCTGCAAGTCTTGTCGATTACGGGTCGCCACCTTCAAGATGTAGTCATAATCGCCCGTAACGTGATGACATTCCAGCACTTCCGGCATTTGCCCGATTGCTTCACGGAAACTCGCTACAATTTCAGGCTGATGGATTTGCAAGCTGACCGTGATAAAACACAGCATGTCATAACCCATCTTTTCGCGGTGCAGGAGCGCGGCGTATTGGCGAATGTACCCAAGCTGTTCCAGCCGTTTGACCCGTGTATGCGTCGCTGGTGGTGAGAGATTGACACGCCGCGCCAGTTCCACATTGCTCACGCTGCTATCTGCCTGCAATTCACGCAAAATAGCGAGGTCAACTTCGTCCAAGTCATCCTCATATGAATATTGTTTCACAGATTCACCTTTTTAGTCAATTATATTTACCATTTTAACAAAAAATCAAAATAAAGCGCGTAAAATTTACCTTTTTTCAGAATTTCATTCCGTGACATATTTCACAGATAAGGCTAAATAAAAACCGAGCCGCTCATAAGTAAAGCCAACTCGGTTTTCCAAGTTTCTATAGCGCAAACCACCAGCGCGTTTTGAGGTGTGGACAAGCTAATATGAATCGAGGTTTTACCCCTCGCTCCCGCCAACCAACGCCAATAATCCCTCTGAATTGCTGGCGATGAACAACACGCCATCCACAATCACAGGCGACGCCGAGCGATAATCGCCCTGCGTGCCTGTCTCGTAGCGCCATAATTCCTGACCCGTCAGCGCATCAAAACCATACAACAGGCCATCTTTTTCCGTCAGCCAATAGACAACATCCTCCGTCAGCGACGGCGATGAATACGCCGGGCCGCCGATATTCATCAGCCAAACGACGGTGCCAGTTAAAGCCTCAAAAGCATATAAGTCCCCAGAAATGTTATTGACATAAACAAGGTCTTCCCCAATCGCAGCCGAGGCATAAACCCCCTGCCCCAACGTGAATTCCCAGATCAGTTCACCAGTCACCGCATCCAGTGCATGAAAAACGCCGCTTAGGTCGCCAAAGTAAACAATGGCAGAATCGTCCGTATTCACTTTAATCGCAGGCGACGCATCAATTTGTCCGCCGCTTTCATAGCGCCAGACTTCCGCGCCTGTGGCTGCATCCACAACATAAAGTGTGTTGTCTCGGCTTCCGACATAAATCTGCTCATCAAAAACGGCGGGTGATGACCAGATTTGCCCGTCGGTCTCAAAACGCCAAATTTCTGTGCCGTCGGCAATATTCAGCGCATAGAGGTTATTATCCAGCGACCCGATGTAAAGCACGTCACCCTCAAGCGCAGGTGACGAATAAACTTGGTTATCCGTTGTAAAACGCCAAATTTCCGCGCCTGTCGCGGCATCAAGCGCATACACATTCTTATCTAAACCGCCGACATACAACACACCATCCCGCACCGCCGCCGTAGACACAATTGGTGCATCTGTTTCTATTGACCACGCTTCTGTACCGGTCTGCACATCCAGCGCATGAAAGACTCCATTCTCACCGCCGATATAGGCCAACCCCCCAGCGACAGCCGCCGTCGTGCGTACCGGACGTGGTGTTTCAAACTGCCAGAGTAATTCTGGCGTTTCTCGGAGCGCAGGCGACTCATAAACGGCGTTATGCGTTACGCCACCGCGAAATTGCGTTTCATCAGGGGTTTGGATTTCGCGTTGAGCCAGCGCGGAAAAAGAAAAAATAATTATAAGGGCAATTAAAGCAGCAATTTTACGGGGATGTAGCAGCATATTTCACACTCCAAACTGAAAACAATAGCCTAAGAATATGCTGATCTTAGGCAGTAGCGAGATGTGAAAATGTTGAGCGATTGCTGAGAACTACGGTGTTCCCACTTGCGCCCGCCGCAAATAAAGATCGCGGGTGGTTTGGGTTAAGAGCAGTTGTTCCGGCGTAAGTAGCGACCAGAAATCGTCCGGTGTGGCAATCCGCCCATCCGCCGCCTCCGCATACATCCGCAGCCAGGCCAAAAATGCCTCTGTGCCTAAATCCTCACGCAAATCGTGCATCATCCGAACACCACGCAGATAGACGGCGTTAATGTATTCACGAATGCTCGAAAACTCGTAGACGGTGCTGTCCACAAATCCCGAAGGTGAATAAAGATCAACCCGCGTTTGCCACCACCAATCACGTAATTGGGGATAAAAATTTTCAAGATAAATGTATTCGCTATAAGTCGAAAGGGCTTCGTCCAGCCAAGGATTGATCGCCGCATCATTGCCGACACGGGCATACCACCACTGATGCGCGACCTCGTGGACGGTTATCAACGTTAAATAAGAGGCAGGATCGCCAGTAAAACGGCTGAACCAATCTGTACTGACGAACACAAATCCACTGTGTTCCATCCCATCGGGGAAGTCTCCTTCGACGATGACTAAGCGCTCATACAGATACGCACCGAAGAGATTAGAGTAAAGTTCCAGCGCTTCCGTGGCAACATCCAAAGCATGGGCGGCGCTATCGACCTGCACACCGTCATTCAGTGTCACCAAAGAATCGGGCAGGCTGTAAAGTTCAATCGAGACACCGCTTTCGGTCTGCTGCGTCGTTAGGTTAAACACCTCGCTCATACTAACCGTAAAATCGCGGGAACGAAGATGTGTGTAGCGCGATGTCGTATCATTGAGTTGGATCACCGTTCCCGGCGCGGCGATCATCGGAATGATGCTGCCGATCAAGCTGATCGTCACGTCCCAATCAGCATCCTCTAAAACATCCTGCTCGCCAATGAGCAGCGCGTCTCGCGTAATCCATTCATCGCCCTGCCGAACCGCCACCGTCGGCAGCCAATGACCAAGATTCAACTGCCTATCTGTATAGCCAAAATAACCTTTAAAGGCATACGCCTCCTCCCCCACTGGCGGCACATCTAAGCGAAACGTGACTTCAAGATTGATTCGGCAGTTTGACGCAAGCGGCTGGGTTAGGCTCAGTGTTAAGCGTCGCCCATTTAAATCATAAGGAATTTCGACTGTCTGAGAAGTAATGCGTTCCAGCGTAAAAACATCAATCCAACGATTGGCCTCGACATTCAGTACCAATTCAGAAAGCGGCGTATTCGTCCGGTTGATATAACCAATGTCTTGCTGAATCACGACTACATGCTGGGCATAATCGACATCAGCGGCAACTGTATAGTGAATGGACGGCAAGCTGGCTTCCACTTCGCAGTTGGGGTCAGCCGTCGGTGTTTGGGTCAATCGTGTGGGGGATGGACTAGAAACCACATGATACGCACGTTCAAAGGTGGGTACAGGTGTCGCCGCAGGAATTTGACGGATGGTAGCAGTCGGCAGAAGTGTCGGCGTGGGTTGGGCAGCCGCGATGTTGCAACCGGGCAGCAAAAGGAGCGCCGCAGCACTCACAATGATAGAACGAATAAGAGACGTTTTGCGTATCATCATAATGCGGCATCATAACAGCAGCTTTGGCGAATTACCATGCGGCTGTTTACATTTTGATGGTTTTTATGCAAAATCACGTCATTCATCGCAATCTGACGTAACACAAGCGCAAGATATGTGTTATCCTTTTCGACATTCAATTATGAGTGACTGATAAATCATTCAGAGGAAATCATCTTGAGAAAAATTCGTGAGTTTAAAAATCATGTGCGTGGCATTATTCGGCTTACCCGCTGGAAGGAATTCGTTCCTTTTGTCGTGCCATTAACGGCGCTCGGTGGACTGCTGGCAGCACGTCCGCATGGGCTGCTATTGGATTGGCGGCTGGCAGCCGTTATCGCGGCAAACATTTTGGCCGTCGCGTATGCCTTTATGATTAACGATATTGAAGATGCCCCTGATGATGCCCGCGATCCTGACCGTGCGGCACGTAATCCGGTTACGTCGGGTCAAGTAGGTGTTCGTATGGGCTATGCGGCCTGCCGCCTCGTGGCAGGTGTCACCTTAATTTTTTATGCCATTGGCGGTCTTTCCGTGTTTGGCGTGGGTGTAGCGACACTGCTGCTTTCCCATCTCTATTCATGGCGACCTGTTCGCCTTAAGGCATGGCCTGTCACCGACATTATCTCTCATTCGTTAATGCTCAGTGGGCTGCTGCTGCTGGCGGGATATTTTATTTACGATAACAACCCCAGCATTGTGTGGTTTGTTGCTGCTTCCGCAACCCTTTTCTCGGTCTATGGGCAGCTTTATAACCAACTGCGCGATTATGATATGGACAAAGCGGCTGGCCTTTTTAATACCGCCATTGTCCTCGGCGAACAAAATACCCGCCGCCTGATGTATCTCACGATTGGCATTTCGGCGGCTTGCATGTTATATGCCATCTCACAAAATGCCTTCCCGATTGGGTTGGCGGTAGCCTTAATCGCCAGCACCGTTATTAGCATCCCATTCAAAAGCAATGTTGATATGCGCGGCGGTCAAGCCGTCGATATTAGCGGCACACTGCAAATTCAAGGGCTGATTGTGATGAACCTGACGATCGCGGCGTGGTTAATGTGGGTGCTGGTTGAGCAAAACGCCCCATTATTTTCGATGTTTTAATAGCACTCATCTTCCCTGCTATATTTTGGATGCCGCTGGCTTTTGTGCAGCGGCATTTTTGTTGAATGCGGTATAATGAAGGTGGTTTGATTATTGAAACGACGGTGCTATGGGGCTGAACGAGATTCACAACATTCTTTTTAACGCACATATTTTGTATTCATTAGCGATGAGCGTATGGGCGGCTGTTATGGCTTCCCGCAATGAATCGATTTCGGGTAATTTTTGGGGCGCAGTGGCAACGGGTGCAGTCTTAGCCGCCGCCGTAACCGTGATCGGCATCATTATGGCGCTACAAGGACTACAGCCCGGCCCCGAAGAGAATAAACGCCTAGCCTTATATTTCATCTATATGTCGTGGCTTGTGATTATTATGCCGGGTCTATTTACCCTGCTGCGTGGACGCGATGACCGGAGTGCGGCTATTGCCTTTGCGATTTTGGCGTTTTTCAATGCGTCGGTGTCATTCAGCATGATGCAGCGTATGGTTATTAGTCCCTGGTCGTGATTAATACGACGATGAAAAGAGTTCTGCTGACGCTCCTGTGCGGCGCATTATGCAGCGCATCGCTATCCGCTTGCGAGGCACAAGCGACCCCATTTCCAGTGGAACTAGCAGCCACCGCGACGCTGCCGCCACCTATGGCAACAACAGAACCCATTCGTTATGCGCTTGATGCCAACACAATAGGATTCATCGCCGAAATGGATCAGCTTCAAGCTGCTGCACAAATCACCCTCTTAGCGACAAACGCGACTCCGGCGGATTTGGGCGTACAATATGATGTCATCGCGGCCTATGGCGCACAATCAGGCTGGACACTTCCCCCCATCACGCCGCATATCGCTTTAGTGATTGGTCAAATTGAAGATGCTACGTTGACCGAAATTTTGCGTCAGAGCATCAATCCGCAACTGGTCGTCGATGGGTTAGGAATTTCCGGTGCAACTGCCGAAATAGTGAGCATTGCGTCAGCGAGTACCCTCCGCGCACAGATGGCAAATCGGGGCAAACCTGATGGCTATGGATTAGCAGTAGGTGCGGCCTATACCCCCGGCGCGGCACAAATTGCCGAGCAATGGGCGGCCATCAACATCGAAACAAGGCTGTTATGGATGAACAACGCGCAAATTTTTACGGCGCTTGAGTCAAGCGAAATTCAAATCGCCCTCATCACTTGGGCGACTTCGGAAGAACAACAAAACTGGATAGAGCGCTTCGGCACAGAAAATATCATCGACCTCTACACGTTGCCGATCAGTTATTTAGCAGTCGAAGGTTTAAACATCTCATTCACGCCGGGCGGTTGGCCTCTGGCAGAACGGTAAATTGTGGAAATTATCCTGACGCATAATAACGCAGATTTTGACGCGGCAGCCGCGCTGTTGGGCGCATATAAATTATTTCCCGCAGCCGTGCCTGTCCTTTCCAGCCGTTTGAATCGGAATGTAGCGGAATTTGTCGCACTTTATCAAAACGGGCTGCCTTTTATCGCATGGGACAACCTTCAAGGCGAGAAAGTCAAACGCATTGTTTTAGTTGATACGCAAAAAACACCGGATGTGCGCGATCTACCCACCAATACCCCCATTTTTATCATCGACCATCATCCCAAACGCGCTCATTTTGGCTCGCACGAGACATTCACAGGGGAAGAAGTTGGGGCAACCGTGACCTTGTTGGTCGAACAGATGCGCCAGAAGGGAATTACGCTTTCATCACTAGAAGCAACCTTACTCGCACTCGGTATTTATGAAGATACGGGTTCGCTGACCTACAGCTTAACCACCCCACGCGACATTACAGCGGCAGCATGGCTGCTGGAACAAGGCGCAGTCCTCGATACCGTCCGGCGCTTTCTCACCAAATCCTTGAACGAGGAACAGCAAATACTGCTGGAAAAATTATTGAAAACGGCTGAAACTCGTGTGATTGAAGGGTACACAATCATTGTCTGTGCCGTGATGATTGATACCTATATCGATCAGATCAACAGCGTCGCCCATCGTCTGCGCGATTTATTAGAATGCGAAGCGCTGTTCGTGCTGGTGGAACATCCGACAGGGATTCAGTTGGTCAGCCGCGCAACAGGCGACGCGATTGATGTTGGGACGATAGCACGTTCCTTCGGCGGGGGGGGACATGCACGCGCCTCGGCTGCAAGTATTGAAGACACAATGCTATCGCAAGTTCTCGATAAATTATGGCGCGACATCACAGCCCATATTCAGCCTGTGACTCGTGTCGCTGATTTGATGTCTTATGGCGTACAAATTGTTGAAGCAGACAAGCCGCTAACCGATGTGATCCACCAATTACGCCGCATCGGGCATGAAGGCTATCCGGTAGTCGAAAAAGGGCGCGTTGTGGGCTTACTCACCCGCCGCAGCGCTGATCGTGCGCTAGAACATGGGTTAAGCAGCGTGAGTGTACGCGACATCATGGACAGCGGCACGATTACGCTTAAACGCGATGAGTCGCTTTCTAGGCTGGAACAAGTCATGGTCACAAGTGGATGGGGTCAAATCCCTATCATCGACGATGACGAAAAGATTATTGGCATCGTCACGCGGACGGATTTAATCAAACATTGGACAAAAACCCATCCTAAGCCCGATAGCATCCAAGATCAAGTTTCGCCCGACCAGATCAAAAAAATCTTAAGCGAACCCGTCGCTCGTCTGATCGAAACCATCTCTCGTTACACGGAAGAAGCCGGCATCAATTTGTACATGGTAGGCGGTGTCGTGCGCGATCTGCTGCTGGGTCGCCCCAATCTCGATCTCGATTTTGTGGTGGAAGGCGATGCTATTCGGCTGGCGGATGATCTTAAAGCCCTTTATGGCGGCACTGTAAACAGTTTTCGTCCGTTTGGAACGGCGAAATGGCGCTTAGATTCGCAAGTGGCAGAAAAACTCGGCCTCGCCAACGGCGTACTCCCCGAACACATTGATTTCGCCACCTCGCGCAATGAATTTTATGAGCATCCCACTGCCCTACCGACGGTGTATAACAGTTCGATCAAACTTGATCTCGGCAGACGCGATTTCACAATGAATACGTTGGCAATCCAACTCAGCCCAGCAGGGGCGAAGGGGCGCATCCTCGATTTTTATGGTGGATTACGCGACCTCAACAATCGTACCATTCGCGTTTTACATAGTTTGAGTTTTGTCGATGACCCTACCCGCATTTTACGGGCAGTGCGCTTTCAGCAGCGCTTGAATTTTGAGATTGAGCCACGCACCAAAGACCTAATGGATACCGCACAACCGATGCTGCGGCGTATCACAGGCGGACGACTGCGTGACGAACTTCATTTACTAATGCGTGAGAAAATGCCCCGAAAAGGCTTGGTCGAACTACAAAAATGCGGTGTCTTGCAAGGGATTCATCCCGATTTTATCTTAAGTCCCCAAATTGAAGCGCATTTTCAAGCAGCACAAACTTCAGCCGGAAAATGGCCTCTACCTGTCCCTGATATTGCTGATTTACACTGGCATCTCGTCTTGAGCGCGATTGCTCCAGATCGTCTGCTTGATCTATGTGAGCGCTTACTCTTCGCCCGCGCCCAATCGCAATCTTTTGCGGATGCTGCCGGATTAGTTCAACAACCCGCCAGCCTTGTCGATGCGAATGCCCTCCCAAGCCAAATTACCACACAGCTCGAAGATCACAGCGAACTCGCCTTGCTCACGGCTTGGATTCTCGCACCCCTGCCGATCATCCGTCAGCGCATCGAGAAATTCTTAACAGAGTGGCGCAGCATTCGCCCCAAAAGCGATGGCAACACTTTACAATCTTTAGGCTTGCTGCCAGGGCCGCGCTACCGGATTATTCTTGATCGTTTACGGGCGGCGCGGCTCGATGGGGAAATCCAAGATGAGACCCAGGAACGTCAGCTTTTAGAGGCGCTTGTACAAGGGATGACGCATGACCGCACTTGATCCCATCTCGCTGACGGTAGAACTGCCGATTGTCCTGCGGATGGCAGATCAAGAAGACATCCCGCGCATGGAATGGTACGGTCAGTATGCCCACTTCCGCAATTTGTTCCGCCGTTCTTATCGAGAACAAGTGCAAGGGAAACGCATTATACTCGTGGCAGATTGTCGCGGCTTTCCGGTAGGCTATCTCTTTATTCAGTTCAAAAGCACCAGCGCTCATATCGCAGACGGAAAAAACCGCGCTTATTTTTACTCTTTCCGCGTTATGGATTTATTTCAAGGGAAGCGCATCGGGACGACCTTAATACGCGAAGCCGAAACGATCATTAAAAATCGCGGGTTTCGCTATGGGACGATTGCCGTCGCTAAAGATAACCCTCGTGCGCTGCATCTTTATCAGCGCTTAGGCTATCGAAAATTCGCCGAAGACGGGGGACGATGGAGCTATACCGATCATCGTGGGCAAATCCGCCATGTCGAGGAACCCTGTTGGGTCTTGGAAAAAAATTTAATGTTGCGCTAGAATACACTGCTTGTGGTTCCACCTATGAATTTGTTCTGAAACTTTATGTTGAACAAAGCAAAATGGGAATACACTTTAAGCAGATTGAACACAAATATAGTGAGGCAAAACCTTTATGGCAACGGTACAATCGGCAGTTCGTGTAAGGCATTGGCAAGGTGGACAGCACCCGACCATCGTAAGCATCAATCGCTTGATGCAACAAGAAGGCCTACGCCCTTACATGTGGATGAATATGCCTAATCACCGTTACGCGGTGCGCTCGCATGGCTACGACAAGGTGTTGTATGTCATCGAAGGCACACTGGATGTTACCCTTCCCGATAGCAATCAAAGCGTCCGCCTCCGCGCAGGCGACAGAATCGATATTCCCGCCGGGGTTCGTCACGGCTCAATCGTCGGTTTCGGCGGCGCAAAGTGTGTCGAAGCGGCCATTAATAAGCCACGCGGCAGCCGCTAACTCAAATCCTTTCACAATCGACTTAACCGGGAGCATTGATCTCCCGGTTTTTATTTTAAGCCCACTCACTACTGACATCCCCGTTTAACTCCGGTACAATCGTAAGTCTAAGTTAAGATTTTGCAATTACGCTGTAAAGTGTTCGTCCTCTATCCATAGGTCAACCGCCCATGTTTGAAGTATTCATTACATTTATCGCCGGAATGGTTTCGTTTTTATCCCCCTGCGTACTCCCCCTCGTCCCAGCGTATATTGGCTATATGAGTGGACGTATGACCAACACGGTTGCCGCCCAAGTCACTGTGAACGCAGATGGTAGTGGCACGGCTGTGATGAGCCATCGCCCCTACAGCGCCCGTTTTAACACCTTTTTACACGGGTTGGCTTTTGTCGCTGGCTTTACGTTCATCTTCGTCATGCTCGGCGTATTAAGCACCGCCATAATCCGCCCACTTTTAGGCGGCGAGGCGACGGTGACAGCATTTTTAGGGCGCACAGGCGGCGTGATTGTGATCTTTTTGGGTTTTCATTTTATGGGAGTCCTTCCGCCTCTTTTTAATCGTCTGCGTAAAGCACAACCCCTCATCAATCATGCCGCGTTTAGCATCATCATGGCGCTAATCGGCAGCATCTTAATCTTATGGTGCGCCACGGGGACGCTTGCACCTTGGCAAGATGGTGATCTCCCCCGCTGGACAATCGGCCTCGCAGTTATCAGTGTCCTCCTTTTAATTTCACTCATGGCAGCAGGTGGCGCGTTTACAACCCCCGATATCTTCTGGACGAAGGCCATGAATACGCTCGAACTCACCCTCTATGCCGATACACGTCGAGAAATGGTCGCTAATGGACAGCAGGGTTTTGCGAATTCTGCTTTTATGGGCATTGTCTTCGCGGCGGGTTGGACACCATGCTTGGGACCGACGTTAGGCACAGCATTAGGGTTAGCCATTGCCGGAGAAAATGCCAGCAGTGTGATTCGCGGCGGTGTATTACTCGGCGCATATTCGCTTGGTTTGGGCATCCCATTTTTGTTGACGGCGCTCATGCTCGACGGCGCACAAGGCATATTTCGCCGCTTACAGGGTTATATGCGTAGCATCCAACTGGTCAGCGGCGTGTTTTTGGTCTTTATCGGCTATTTGATCGCCAGCGGACAGTTGCAATCATTCAGCTTACGCCTCTCGCAAGATTTTGGCGATTTCTCTTATTCTTTAGAAGAATGTACTATCGCAGTGTTTGAGGGTGATCTGCGGCTGAATCAATTTGACATTTGCATGAATGGCGAACAAAGCATTGAAGACTTGAAAGACGATACAGCGTTTTTACCGAATATGACTCAATATGTTTTTGCGTTTGATGATTTTCCCCAAGGCAGCGATGCGCGGCTTTAAAAAAACTTTACTGATCGCTGGGGCATTGCTCTGTTTTCTAGCGGCAGGTTGGATTTTTATAGGTGCTGGCTTGCCGCAACGGGCGACTTATACTGGGCAAATCAGCGAGGATGGGTTTTCCATCGCGCCGGAACTAAACAGCATCGCGCCGAATTTTGAACAGCCTGCATTAAACGGAGCGCCGATCAGTTTAGCATCGCTGCGAGGATCACCCGTTATCGTAAATTTCTGGGCAACATGGTGCGAACCATGCCGTATCGAAATGCCCGATTTACAAACGGTGTATACCGAATATCAAGCAGATGGTTTACGCATTTTGGCGGTCAACCTTGGTGAGCCTTCTCCTCTCATCAACGAATGGGTGCAATCATTCGGTTTAACATTTGACATCTTATTGGATGAACGTCAATCTGTGGCAGCACTTTATTATTTGCGTGGACAGCCCTCGACCTATATCATCTCGCCGCAGGGCATCATCACGGACATCTTTTATGGGCCTGTTTCCGCGAGTACGTTACGCGCCGCCCTCGCCCCCTATTTACGATAATTATTGGAGTTTGATGTTATGGTGACACAACCACCAGAAAAACCGCGCAATTCATTTGGATTACGCGCAAATATCTTTACCCTACGTTTGGCGCGGAATTGGCTGCGGGTCTTTTTGGTCGTATTGGGGATATTTGTCGCGCTGCCCTTCGTCGCCCCCACTTTTATGAAATTGGGCTTAGAGGGGCCGGGGCGGGTCATCTATACGATGTACAGCCCATTTTGCCATCAATTCCCGTTCCGGTCTTTCTTTCTTTATGGCGAACAGCCTGTTTACCCGCGTGAAATCACCAGCTCCGATTGGACACCTTACGAAGCCTATGCTAATAATCTGCCACAATTTCAGCAGTTCGCCCCGGCTGACGAGTTCACGAGCTTAGATTGGGTTCTGGCGCAGAAAAATTTCTATGGCAACGCGCAGATGGGCTATAAAATGACCCTATGTGAACGTGATATTTCGATCTATTTTGGTCTCTTTACAGGTGGGCTTATTTACAGCCTTCCCGTCATCCGACGGCGACTGCGCCCTGCACCTTTATGGTTATATGTTTTCTTAGGATTAGGGCCGATTGCGCTGGATGGTTTCAGCCAGTTGTTCGGGTATCCGCCTTTTAACCTGTGGCCTCCAAGAGAAACTTTACCTATTTTCCGCGTGATGACGGGAGCATTTTTCGGATTGATGACCGCGTGGCTGGCCTATCCCTATTTACATACAGGGATGATCGAAACTCGCCGCGAGATCGAAACCAAATTGGCAAGGGCGGGCATTTTTATCGATCATAAATAACCTGAGTTTCGGACAGTGTTTTCATTCTATCCCCACCCCTAAATC
>Ga0163147_10001420_pt1 | contig 36581 bp, 28 predicted proteins | sample OliLakLV19MP6G1_FD_148597 | JGI IMG/M metagenome (GOLD analysis project Ga0163147, IMG submission 148597) | Freshwater microbial mat bacterial communities from Lake Vanda, McMurdo Dry Valleys, Antarctica- Oligotrophic Lake LV.19.MP6.G1 | ecosystem: Environmental > Aquatic > Freshwater > Lake >...
ATCATGCATAGTTTCTTAAAATATCAATTGAAAATATAAGTTTCAGTTATACGATTCACGACGCCATTTTGCAAAGCTTTTGTTATAGGATGTGCGGCATGATGTGATTAGGTTTTCGGGATAAACTAAACTGTTCAATTTATAAATATTTTTTTTACTGCAAATTTCTTATTTCCCATAAATATTTCAATAAAATAAAAACCTTCCGGCTCATTACTTAATGAAATAACATTCCATTTGTTCTTTAATAAATCTGAATAAATTAATGTTCCGGATAAATTTATAATTCGAACGGAATAATTTCCAGAATTTTGGTCCAAATGCACGAAAACATCACTATTAAAAGCATAAATATTAGCATTGAGGTCGTTTAATATTTGAACTGCAACTGATGTCGTATCGCCTATTATATCTCCTGTTAAAATTGCAGTGTCGCATTTCGTTTCGTATGCAAAATCTTTAATAATAAGCGTTCTGCCTTCATCTTTTACATCACAACGTATCCAACCGTAATGATTGCAACCAATTGTATCAATGAACCGAATACCTATGAAGTGGTCGAGCTTTTCGGGATACCAATTGCCGTCTTCTAAAGTGCCAGAAAACCATGTAGTAAAGTAAAAAGTTCTAAAGGCCATAAATTGGTAACCTGCCGTTTGAAAAGATAAAGATGCATTTACCGATACATTACTTGTCAATGCAAATGGATAGTAATAAGTTGACAAACCACCATAACTTAAAGTAAATTGGTTCAAAGTACCCGCTATGGCATTATTCGGATTTTTAGGACCTGCCCAAATGCGTTCTAAATAACTCTGGGGATCATAATCCAAAGTTAAAACAGTGTCCAAAGAATTTAAAAACCCAAAGTCAAACACCCCATCATTGTTCATGTCAATGTTTCCTATTTCCCCGTCAACGTCAATTACTAAATCAGGGTCGATGTCTGTATAAACAGCTTGCGACTGTGCTTCCTTTGCAATAGAAAGGAAGCACAGCGCCATAGCTGAATATTGAATGGTATTAAATGATTTTAAAGGCATTTTATTGTTTTACAAATTGTTTTACTTGTTTGGTGCCGTTTCCAAAATTAATGTTTATTTGGTAAACGCCAACGCTCAGATTCGCAGTGTTGATGCGTTCTCCGTTGCTGATCGGTTTGCTTAAACAAACTTCACCTGCAATGTTGGTGATGTTGATGTTCATGTTCAAATCGTTTTCACCTGCGCAAGCCAGACATGCAATTGTAATGAAGTCGGATGCAGGATTTGGATAAATAATAACCTCAGGTGTATTTATTTCCATCGATACTCTGAAATTGTCGGGGGAAATTGGAACTTTAATGAACCCGAATGAATAAGCCGGAACAACTAACGATTTAAGCGGATCGCCACTGCCACTCGGTATATTCTGCAAAGTATCAATTTGAAGAATTTCAATTGGAAACAAAATGGAATCGTCATAACATTGATTTAGATCAAACAATGTGTTGTTTCCTTTTCCGGAAGTGGAATAGGTTTTTTTAGCATCTATACAATAAATAGTTGCCGTGTCAGTTATTAATATTCCGGCACCTCCTGTGTAAAATCCGCCGGAGGTACTTGTATTTAAAATAATTCTCTGCGGTGTATCGCGCACATTTGTAAAATAGATGTATAAAAATGTTTTTGCCGGATTTGTAAAAATGGTTGGCTGAACATTGTAACTGGCAATAAATATTTTTGAATTTGCTTGTACATATTTTAAATTATTTTTACTGATTTCGCTCAACAACTCCAATGCATAATACGGAGTGCGTTTCATGTGATATTCTCTTTTCAATGAATCGGCAACTCCTTCATAAGGTGCAATGTCTTTACCCAAAAATGATCTTTCTCTTGCATTTGCAGGCGTTATTAAACAGGTAGCAGATGCACCTGCAAAATTTTGTAGTGTAGCAAAGGTGAAAAAATTGGCTCTGAAGTTGGTGTTAAAATTTAATTTAATATTCTTTAATATCCATTCCTGCAATAAATAGCCATGCATAAAGGCTTGTGAATAAATGCCGATGCGTTCATCAGTACCATCATATTTATAATTATACTCCGTCGTGAGTAGTTCTTTACCGCCTGCAGCAACCGATAAATAAAATTTAAGATGATTATTGTGTTCATTGTAAGATTCAATAAAACCATTTCTGATTAATCCACGATAGTTATAGGTAATACTGTCAAAGGCCCATTCAAGCCGGTCATCAAATAAACCGTAAGTCCATTCATCATTCGTGGAGTCTGCATCTGCTAAATTTATGCAAGGATACGATGCTTCGAGTGTGGAATCGGGAATTCCCTTCCAATTACTGTCGTCATAATAAGGATGTATAACTACACCTTCAAATTTCTTAACATAGGTTGCAGTACCTGCAACTAAAATAACATCTGTATAATGTGTAGCTAAGGAATCATTCCAATCGGAGGCTCCATCAATTAATCCAACTTCTTCCGGAGTAAAAAATGCAAACCCTGCTCCCAGATTTCTTGCCGGAATAGCTACTTTACAATTAAAAGTTGGATCTGCTTTAAATTTGGCGATGTAATTATGATTATTCCAAACAGAATCACCTACAACATAATTACTTAAAGAATCGGGATATCCACCGTTAATATATTCCCAGTAGTCATCAAAATTATATGAACCAAGCATTTTCTCAGAAAAGTCAAAATACATTTCGTTTCCCATTTCCACATAAGCAACTGTACAGTTGTGAATCGGATTGCTCCGTAAATATTTTACAATATCGACGCATTCAGTCGCACTGGCACTCATTAAATTAAGGCAGACAATTATTTTAACGGTGTGGCCGGGGTTTTCGGTTTCAATTTTTTTAATCATCGTTATAAAATCGTCAATGTAGCGATGCGTCGAATCTAAATCGTTTTGAGCTAACCATTTTGTTCTATATTTTTTAAAATTTTCCCATTCACCATCATCTATCCATACTGCCAATGAATCATCATTATCGTCCAATGCATCTGAAACTGTTATCGAATCAATTACTCCATCAGTTTTATCAAAAAACCTAATAATTTCCTCAAGGTCCCATCCATACCCCGGTCCTGTTAACGGATGCATAAATTTGCTAAATGAACCCGAAAATATTCTTACAGATTCCGGTTTTAAACCGCTTAGCCAATTCCATTGGTAAATGGATCTGCTGTCATTTTGAATAGTGGCATTATCAAATATGTCGCCCAAATGATACCCAAGAAGTCCTTTGTTTACTGCTTTTTTGTCCATTTTGTTTACATTTTATTGTAAACCTATTTCAGGACGAGACAGAATTTTATGTCTTTTGGATATTCTGTCAATGTATCGGTGTCTTTTTAAACTTATGACTAACATTTTTCTAAGTTGTTAATTATCAGTCGTTTACAAAAATAGAAAAAGTTGGCTTTGGAAGTCAATGGCGTGGCGGAATAGGGTGGGTTGCAGCCAACGCACTCTTTTGCAAGCTTTGGTTTGCGCTTGGGCTTGTGAGGCTTGCAAATGTGTGTGCTTTTGTGGGTAGGCTTCTCATGCTAATAGTTTCTCCAATTTCGTTTTCCATTTTACCCAGTCTTTCATTTCTTTAGTTTGTAAATCTATAAATTTCTGTGTGTGGTCGTGATGTATTAAATGACAAAGTTCGTGTATAATTACATATTCTATGCAACCTCTCGGTGCCTTAATCAATTCAGGATTCAAAATAATTTTCCCTTTTGGTGTGCAACTTCCCCAGCGTGTAGGCATTTCTCTAATTGATAATTGACAATTGTTAATTGATAATTTATGCCGAACTATAAAATCATTTATTAATGGTAATGCAATTTCATGGAACTTTTCATTTGCTTTATTACGATACCATTCAACTAACAATTCTTTAACCTTTTTTTTATCCTTAGTAAAAACAATTAGAAAACCACCTTTAATTTTTACTTTTTTATCATTTTCAATTAACAATTCTCCGTTATCAATTAAAAGCCGGTATTGTCTGCCTAAATACAAATGTGTTTCGCCTCCGATAAATTTACGTGCAGGTGTTTTCGGATGAAACGAAAGAAAGAAACTTTGTTGTCGGATTATCCAAGGTGCTTTTTTCCGCAACTTCTCTTTTACTTTTTCAATTGAGGTGTCAATGGGTGCTTTAACCAAAACATTTAGTTCCGGTGTAACAGTTATACCCAATGATTTTCGGTTTGAATATTCCAAACTGAAATCAATTTTCTTACTGCCGAAATCAATTGATAATGGATAATTGATAATGGATAATTTTTTAGCCATTATTTTCCTTTTGAAGTTTTGATGATTGAAACCAATAATTTCAAAATTTCTTCAAGGTCAATTTTTATAGAATTATATTCTCTTTCATCAATATAATTTGACTTGAATAATAATTCTAACCAATAGTCAGATTCATTTGCCTCTTTTAATGAAATAGAAAGTTTGTGGATAAAATCAGCTTTGCTTTCAGCATGTTCAGATTCTCTCACTAATGCACCAATAGAAGTCCCACTTCGCAAAAGTTGCTTACTCAAAACAAACTCTCTTTTAGACTCAGTTAAATGCTGATAGAGTTTAACTATACGCAAAGCGAAATCAAAACTTTTGTTTTTTATAATATTCTCTTTCATCATAATTCGTTTTTAATTATCAATTCTCCATTATCAATTTTCAATTAACTTTTGTATCGGATTTTTGCAACCTCAATACACTTGTTTGCTATTTCATCCATCTCACCAAACGATAGATTGATATTGTATTTGTCCCGGACTTCATCAATTAAATAATCTCCAATTTCAATTTGCAATTTTCCGGTGATGTTTGTTTTGTATTGCCAATCAATAATTGGTTTTCCGTTGTCTAACACTGCATCTATTATCATGTCGTCAATGTTTAATGCTGTATGTGTTGAGATTTCTCTCTTCACTACATCATCTTTTATTTTGTCGCTTAATGATTCTAAACTCAAACCATAAAATGCTTTTGCAATATCTCTATCTTTTAAAGCTTCGGGAATATCACTGTCGGTGTGCAACAAAACAATATTCATTATTTCCTGCACTTTGTTTAAAAATTGTGCTTCGTTAATTCTTTTGGCTTCATATTCGGCAATTGTTTCTTTGAGCATCAGCGAGAACTTTTTGTAGAATGCCGGGTCTTCATTCATCTTCTCCGAAATGTGTTTCGATGTTCGGCTTGCAATCTTATCCGCCTTCGCTGCTTTTCCTGTAGTATTCTCTACTTCTTGCTGAAATTTCTCCTTGTCAAAAATGTTTACTAACTCTGTAATTGTTTCAACTTTTTCGGTGGTAATATGTGTGTCAATTAATTTTTGAATTTGTCCTTCATATTGTTTGTAGTCAATGGTATCACTGTATCTTTCAACTACTGCCAAGCGAAGTTTTAGAAACATCGCAAAATCTTCTTTGTATCGGTTGATTGTTTTTTCTTCTACTTCATTGTAAAACTGAATAGATGAAAGTGCCAACTTCAAACCTTTAGCAAATGATGCTAACTTGTCGTAAAATAAAGCACGAATTGCTTCATCTTTCAACAAAATCTGATAGGCTTCTGCATCTCTTTTGTTAGCTATGGTTTTGAAAATATCCCACAACTCTGAATGTTTCTGCGGTAATTTATTTATTTCTTCACTGATGTTTACCAATGTTCCTTCCAAATCGTCAGCATCAAAATCTTCAAACGAAGAATACATCTGCAAAGCATCATCAAGATTTTCAATTACTCCGTAATAGTCAATGATATAACCAAATTCTTTGTCAGGATAAATTCGATTTACCCTTGCTATTGCCTGTAATAATTTATGACTTTGCAAATTTCGTGTTAGATAAAGAACAGTGTTTTTGGGTTCGTCAAAACCTGTAAGCAATTTATCAACCACAATAATTATTTCGGGGTCTTTCTGATTTTTAAAACGGCTGATAATATTCTTCTCATAGGATTTTGCATTGCCATGTTCATTCATCATTTTTTTCCAAAACTTATTTTCCTTTTCGGATGATTTTTCATAAGCACTTTCTTCACCTTCTCTTTCGTCAATGGAAGAAATTAAAACATCACTTGATACAATTCCTATTTCATCTAAAAACTCTTTGTAACGAATGGCATTTATTTTTTTATCGCAAACCAATTGTGCTTTGAATGGTGTGCCTTGCCAGTTATCACGAAAGTGTTGGCTAATGTTCCATGCAATGGCATAAATTTTTTGTTCTGCTCCATTGAGTTGGTCAGCTCTTGAAAATTTCTTTTTCAAATCCGCTTTCTGATATTCGGTTAATGGTTCTGAAACCATTCCAAAAAATGTATCAATCGGACTTTCATTCACAACCTGTTTTGCAACTCTGCCTTCATACAACAATGGCACAACTGCTTTGTCTTTCACTGCTTGGTCAACAGTGTAGGCATCAATTACACCACCAAATTTTGCTGCTGTGTTTTTATCTTTTTTGAAAAGCGGTGTTCCTGTCATTGCAATGAAACAGGCGTTAGGCAATGTCTTTTGCATTTCAATATTGAAAGTGCCGTGTTGCGTTCTGTGTCCCTCATCTACCAAAACAAAAATGTCTTGACTTTCCAGTGGCTTGCTTATTTTTTTCATGGCTGCCACAAACTTGTTGATGATGGTTGTAACTACTGCATCACTTTTACTTTCCAAAAGTTCAACCAAGCGTTGCCCTGTGCCAGCGTTTTCAATGGATTTTCCGCACTTGCGAAATGTATCACTGATTTGTCTGTCTAAATCTGTTCTGTCGGTAACTAAAATTATTTTCGGATTGCGAATGGTTTTATCCAATGCAATGGCTTGTGCAAGCATTACCATTGTCAATGATTTTCCGCTTCCTTGAGTGTGCCAAATCACACCGCCTTTTCTTCTGCCTCCATCAATTTCACTAATGCGGAGCATTGATTTTTTAATGGCAAAAAACTGTTGGTATCGTGCTATCTTTTTTTCGCCATTGTCAAACAAAACAAAATTGAAAATGATGTCCATTAATCTTTCCGGTCTGCACAAGCCAAATAAATACTCGTCTTGTAGGGTTGGCAGAATGTTTTCTTTTTCTAAATTATCAAAATAATTCCGTACATACTTGAAACGGTCACTGAACAATTTTTCTTTTTGTGCAATTGAAAGTGGTTCATTTTTTAGAATGGATAATTGAGAATGGAAAATGGATAATTGTTTTTCGTTTTTATCATTATTAGTTATCAATTCTCCATTATCAATTGGCATTTCCCTCCACTTTGCCCAAAACTTTTCAGGCGTTCCGTTGGTTGCGTACGCTGCATCCTGCTGTGCAATGCTCATAATTACCTGTGCATATACATACAAGGCACGAATGCCGTCTTCCTGTTGGTTACGCAAGTGCTGGCTGATTGCCTGTGCAAGCGGCTCTTTCATGTCAGGTCGCTTACACTCAATTACACAAAGCGGAATTCCATTAACAAATAACACCAAATCGGGTCGGTAGTGTTCTTTGCTGTTGCTTCGCATTACGCTGTATTCTTCCGTAACATGAAACACATTATTGTCCATGTTTTTCCAATCAATGTATTGTAGGGTAAAACTCTTTTTATCGCCATCAATGCTTTGCTCAAATGCCTTACCTAAGGTGATAAGATTATAAGCGGCTTCACATGCTGCTATGTAGCCCTCATTCATTGGCAAATCTTTTAAGGCACGAATGCCGTTTTCAATATTTGCATCGCTTATGTAAGTTGTTTTAGTGCTGCTGATTCTTTTTTCTGAATTGATTTCTTTCAAAGCTTTCCGCAACACATCTTCTAAAATTACATTGGTGGTTTTACTGCCTCTTGCCTGCAATGCTTCATCAGGCGATAAATATTTGTAACCCAACTTTTGCAATAATTGCAATGCAGGTATTTGACTGATGTGGTCTTCTTTAAATGATGGTGTGTTCATTACTTTTTAATTTTATTTTATGTCATGTATATAAAAGTGCGGTTTTCTATACACGATGAGTTTCTTATGTGTAGTTTTTGGTCATTTTCTATACATGCGTAGTTTTTGCCATTTCTTGACCCTTATTTCATTCATTTCTTCTAATAGGTTTTCTAATAATTCTTCTAATTAAACTTAAGTTATTAGAGCCCAAATACTTTCCTAATTCGCTGTCATTCAATTTTAACATCTGATTCTTCATGTAATCCTTCTCTTAAATCCTCTCTTAAATCCTCTCTTAAGTTTTATGAACTCATTTTTTAAGAGACCATTTTGGCCTACTATAACTCCCTGTGTTTTGAATTCTATCGTTGATTCTCAGCTCTGAAAGTAAATTCCCAATCTTGTTCTTCTTCTGTTTATCATCCATCCAGTCTGGTAGCTTCTTCCATAGCAATTCATCTATATCAGTTCTTTCTAAGCTCTTATGTTCTCTAATCGCTTTTTCTATCAAATCCAGATAATAACTCTTATCAAAAGCTTTGTTTTTAGAATAAGCGGCTTTTTGACCCGTTTTTTCTGCCACTTTTATTCCTATGTAGTAATTTGGCTTTCTGCCTTCAATCAATTTCTTGGTTTTTAAGTGCTTTTCTTCGAATTCATTAAGGTCATGTTTCTTCTGCACTTTATCCAACATCATAATTTCTTCTAACGACAAGTCGTTGTTTCTTGCGAGTAATCGGGCATATTCTATATCGAGTATCTTGCCGGAAATGGTGACTTTAACCTTCCCACCTGAAAGATCAAAATCTGGCATTGGAAAAAAACGCTCTCTTTGGAAGTTGAAAATCTTTTTGATTCCTCCTCCCGCAGTATCCACCATTTTCAAGTTGAACATGGCTGAAGCTAGAAAGCGATTGCGATAATGTTCCTCTGGAGCATCCTCTTTCACCACTTTTTCTACACTTCCAGGAATGAAGGAGCCAAGGTTGGTAAAAATCAATTGGTCGTCCATTTCTATCACATTGATACGGCCATGCTTTGTGTAATCTTGATGGGCAATACAATTGTTTAAAGCTTCACGAATGGAATACGGTTCATATTGATTTACCTCATCCGGAAATAGTGTACCATCTTTAATATAACGGTATTTGAGATTACGGATTTTGGCATACACTTTATCAACAGCTAAAATCATAGGGCAGCCGAAAATAGCATAGTCTTTATCATTACCGTTAGCATCTTTCAGTAGCCAACGAACTTTAGTTTCGGCAGGATTTATAAAATGCTCCGATTCTTCTTTACCCAACAGAATAATGGCTGTACGAGTGATTTTTCCTTTAATAGTAATTTTAGCTTTATTCAAAAAGGTAATATCATCCCAGTCATCAACATCATTTGCCTTTTCGGTAAATTTATTTCTATAGTTCTTTCGTGCCAGGGCAATGGCTTCCTCATCCAGATCTCCAATTGTGGCGTCTGGAACTATCGCAACACTCCAATCTTCAGTGGTTGCTTGTGCGCGAATACGTTCTATTTCTTCAAGGTTTAAAGGTGAAAGCTCTTCATCATCTCTGCCATAGTAATGACCATCAAACGCAATTGGGAAACCTTTAGGAGCCGCAGGAATTTGAAACATAACCACACGACCTTCGGGTTCATTCCATTCATAAATTTCTATAAACGTAATGCGGTTGGTGGTCTTATTGGCAATCTCACTTTTCAAGCTATCCAAATCTTTTCTCTGTAGGCGAAACTGACTGCCCACAATAGCATGTTTATTGTTCTCTAATCCAAAAACCAACCAAGCATAAGGCCTTCCTTTCAGGTTGGCTTCATTACTCAAGGCAGAAAAATATTTGCCTAGTTTATTAAAATCATAGCCGTTTTTGGCTTCCTTAAACTCCACAATTTCATTCTCTGCTGTTAGATTGCGGAGTTCAGTAAGTATATGTTTTAATTCGGTTATTGTCATAATTCTATACATTTATTCGTTTCAAATTTCAAATGTTCATTCCGCTGCACATACCCCAACTGATTGGTAATAAGCTTGGTTCTCCCAATCCTAAATTCGGGTGTGTTGCTGTGGTGATGCCCATAAACCCAATAGTTTATGTTAGAGGATTCAATAAAATCAAACAATTCTACAGCAAAAGCTTCATTCAATATATCGCCTTTGTATTGTGCTGGGTAGTTCATAAAAGTGGGACAATGGTGGGTAAAAACAGCCATTTGCTCCTCTTTTGTTTCTCTAATTTCCTTTTGAAGAAAAGCCAAACTCTCCGCATGCAGTTCATTGTATTTTTCTGCCGAAAGACGAAATCCATTGTTTTTAATCTGATGAAAATCATTCAGACTTTTTTCTATTTGCCATTGATTGCCTTCACTTATTTTACTCCAAAGTGTTGAAAATAAAAGTCGGCAGTTTTCATGCACTACAGAAGTATTATTAACCAAAAATACATTGCTACGGATTTTTTCATTTAGAACGCCACTGCGCTTTGCAACATCCAAATGGTAATATTCATGATTGCCGGGCAGCCAATAGACAGTTTTAAAATTATCTGCCACATAACTAAAAAAATCTGGGTGTTTATCCATAACCGCAAAAGGCACAATATCACCCGCCAATACCAATACATCACCCATCGCCTGCAAAGGATGCTGCTTTAAGAATTCCTTGTTGGCAGGGAATTCTAAGTGAAGGTCGGATGCGTATTGGAGTTTGAGTGGCATTTCAAATATATTTTGACTGATGTGGTCTTCTTTAACTTGGTGTGTTCATTTATTTATTGCTTGAAATGTTTTGTAAACCCTTTATGATTAAAAATACCAATTCATGAATGTTTGTGCTTTCAAACAAAATTTGATTTTCCTCAACTGAAAGTCCGTTTTGTTTTGAAATTGATTCAATGCTGTGTTGCTGAAAATAATTAACTAAATAATCATAGTCAAGATTTATTGATGACTTTCCGTTGCAATATTTTCTAAAATCAATTAAAAAGTCATTGTCAAATTGAAAATCGTTTGTTAGTTCCTTTGATCTCTCACCTGAAATAACTTTGATAAGAGATTTTGTAGCACCTCCGAAACCACCTAATAAGTAAATAGGCTTATTTGCTTGCATTGTTTGAAATGCTTCTTCAATAATGCCAGGGATATATCCTAAATAGTTTTTTTGTTTGCCTCCTAATAAAATTCTTGCATCACTGTCTTGTGCCATTATTATTCTCATGTCAGCAAAACATTCTGAATAAATAAACCTGTCTTCAACACTTTTGAATGGTTCGTATTTTCTTTCTGTATCTACATTTCCAAGATGCTTTGGGATTGTAATAATTTTTGGCTCAACTTGTTGCTTTACAAAATTTGCTTTGTCGTCAAGTGAAACCTTCAAAAAATTCGGAAACGGAAAATAGTTTACAAACCTTCTTTCCTTGTCGCTTAAGAATTTGTATTGATAAGATAATTCAGAAAATATTCTTGTGTAACCCTTATCTCTCAAATCCCCACCGTAAAGCATTGTTGCACCATTTACAATTAAGTATCGTGCAATCTCAATGGAAATATCCTTTAAGTGATGGTCAGATAAGCCCAAATGCTCTAATTCCTCATTTTCAGAAACTGAAATTGCAATTCGCTTTCCATGCAAAAATGATTTCACTATTTCCTTTTTCTCAATTGCTTTTTGTTCAACAATTGAATCGGCTAAATTTTCTGAAATGCCTGAAATATTTTTCTCTGCTTCCATCTTAATTATTTTAAAGTGGGTAAGTGAATAGGAGTGATGAATTTTATTTCATTATCAATCTCATTTAAAATTCTCAATTCCTCTGCACCAAGCGGTGGTTCGGGGTAAAGAATTACAAAATTGTTTTTTGAATTTTCCTTTGCTTTAAAAATATCTATGTAGTTGAATAGCTCCGGTGGCGATGTGATGGAAATATATTCTGTTCCTTCAAGTGGAAATTCTTTATGAAATGATTCCAACAGTTCAAGTTGAAAAAGATTATTCAACACTTGATATAAAGTAAGATTTATAATTTCATAAAAACTTTCTGTTTCGTTTTCTTGTAAAGTGATTGTTGGCGTGTTGCCTAAATAAGGAAATGCTCTTTTCTCTCCGTTTTTAATATCATGAACCACTACAATTGAACACTTATTTCTTTTAGCTACTAACACTTCTATTCTACACCATTCTCTTGCAGAATATTCATCAGTATGAAAAACAACTAATGCAGATTTTTTAATGTTGGCTTCAATTTGTTTTTCAAATTCATAGCCGTCAGCAATATCAAAAGTGTCAAAAAATACATCAAGTTTTAATTTGGCATCAACAAATGCTTTGAAACGTAAAGTCGTTTCCTCACCGTCTTTTTTTGCGTGACTTAAAAATAATGTTACGGGAGAAGGAACATTTTTATTCAAAGCATCCATCCATGTAGGTTGAAAATTCATTAGCAACCTTGTACAGTCGTGAAGCAACTCTGTTTTGATTTTCTTCATTGCTAAAATAAAATCCTCTTCAAATGATAAATCGAATTTATCTCTATTGAATCTGTTTTTATATTCCTCATTATTCAAACCTCCTTTGTATGCTCTTGTATATTGTATGGAATCCAAACCACATCCCATACCTGTTGCTTGTTCGCATAGGGAAACTGGATAAATTCTTGTGTTATCGTCAAGCAATTTTGTCAATGCTTCTGTGTATGCTCGAAAGTTGTCGTCAATCATGTATTGTTGGTCAACCAACAAAATGATTGCATTTCTTTTTGCATTTCCTGCTTCAATTGGAATAGGTGTTACATTAAAAGAATCTGAACGGTAATAAACAGGAATGCCTAACCCCCTTGAAAGCGGTTGTTCAACATCTCGGCAAAAAATACTGTAAAGATTATTTGCAATAGTTTTTCCTTCTATGAATTTGGGATGCCAAACTACATACAATGAAAGCGGATATTTCATTCTGTTTTTCATTTGCAAGTATCTTTGTCCATTTGAGGAATTGATTTGTTTCTGATTTTTTCTGTTTTACTTTTTCCAGCAAAAGCATCTTCAATGTATTGTTGCATTTTAACTCTGTCGTCTGTCCAGTCATATAATTTTGCATAACCGGATTCAAGATTTGCAGCTAATCTCTTTGGTAAATTAGCAGCGTTATATTTTTTATCTGCACCATAGTCGGGATGGCTCGGAAGAAGTATGCCTATCAAACCTGAATTGCCTCCTATTCTTGTTGAAATTGCACCTGAAATTTCCCAATCTACATGCATCCTGCATTTAGTTTTAGGGCCAATTAAAACAACCAAAACAGTTGTGTCCGATAAATATTCTTTTTGAATCAATTGCTTTATGTATTCATCGCTATTGTCCGAATCAATATCTCCATATTCAACCGACTTACTTACAATTAAATCTCCAAAAAGATTTTCGAATTTTGTCCTACTATTTTGGTCATCATTATGGTAGTAGCTTACAAATGTTTTCCTTTTCGTATCGTTCAGCGGTAACTTAAATGGCCATTTAAAATATCCACCTTCATATGTAAATGGATTGTTCCTTATCCATTTATTCTCTTCATCAGGATTTGGTGTCATTACGGATATTTGGTTACCCGCAGTTACTACGTTTACTAACCATTGCCTGTTTTGTGTGGCTCCATTATCAAGGCTCTCACCATCATATTCATAAACAGTAACGTCTCGAATAAGTTGACCATCATCCCTGAATGAGAGCTTTGTAACGAAGTATTCTTTGTTTGCCATGTTATTAAATTCTAAAACCTAAAAAATTTGAATAATCGCTATCCAATCTTTCTCTGCGGTTGTCAATTTTATAGTCAAGATTGCTTCTGTTCCAGTAGGCAAAGTTTACTTTGCTTTCAAAATCTCTTTCCAAATTTTCCCATTTCATACTCACGGCAAATTTTGATTCCATATTGTCTTTCAATCTGTCGGGTATTGAATGTGTTTCTGTTGGGAGAAATATTCCAAGCAACCCATTTGGTTTAAATGATTTCAATGGGTCATATGGGTGGGTGTAACCTCTTAGCGATGACCAAATTTCCCAATCAATCCATTTGCGGTGTCCCGTTCTTTCTCCAATTAAAACAATAGTTACAGAACAGTTCCGCATTTTCTCTCTCACCTTTTTATAAATTGTTTCATCCGTTAGATGGCCTATATCATTTTTCAGGGAATGGTCGGCAACTTTCATAGAAGAAATTACATTTCTTAATTTGGAAATATATTTTTGGTCTCTTTCGTGGTGGTAGCTTACAAAGCAGTTTCTACTTTTCTTTTCCATTGCTTAATTTATAATTGTTAATCTCTTTTTCCCAGTAAGTAATTGCTGCATCAACCCCTTTTTCTGCTCTTTCAATTTATCACATTTCATTTTCAACAATTGTATTTCTTTATCTGCTGCTTGCAGCACTTGTGCAATAGCGGCTTGTTCTTTTAAGGAATTATGAATTATGAGTGATAAATTATGAAGTGTTGATTTGGAAACACTATAAACAGAAGTTCCATTTGCCATTTTGCGTAATTTATTTCTCACATTTTCACTTGAGAAAAGATATGCAGCATAATTAGGCGATATAATTTTTGAATTACCCCGAAGTACAATTGTATGAAGCCCCCCAATTGCTTTTCTATGTTCAAGATTACAAACTTCAACAGATTCTCCTACACCATCATAATCTTCAGAAGCATCTGCCATAATTATATCCCCGTCTTTTAAATAATCAGTTTCATTAATACTAATTTCATTTATTAATTGTGGAATGTTATGTTGTTTAGCAAAATCTAAAAAATCATTTTCATATAAAGAATGAATATCTCCATAATGAATACAGTAAGTTGAATTTTTATCTTCTGTTATTTTTAATCCTTCTCTTGAAATAGAATATGACTTAATAAACTTAAAAACATCTTTCAGATTTACCTTTTTCAATTCATCATTTATAATTCCTAATTCATCATTAATTTTCAACCTCATCTTCCCCGTAAGCAAATTTTGCATCAGCCATTTTTTGCGTTGTTCTTTTTGGGCAATGAGTGCTTGTGTTTTTGTAATGGCATTATCCCAAGTGGAAAGCAGTTGGGCTATGGCGATTTGTTCATTTTTTGAATTGATAATTGAGAATGGATAATTAATAATGTAACCCCAATCAGCTCTGGGCATTTTTGACCCACTTGAAACATTTGCTGCTTGAATAAATTCGTTAGTCTGAATTAAGTTGAACAAATAAGAATTAGAAATGTCTGTTGTTTTTGGTTTCAATACCCAAACCTCACTTGAACATACTCCATCAAATTCGGCTAACCAATATTTTCTTAAATATGGTCGTAGTTTACCAAAAAGGACATCACCTTTGTAAAAAACATTTTTGATGCTTTTTTGCTCCAAAGAAGAAATAAAACCAATGATTTTCCCAGTTGCTTGTTCAAAGTGTTCTAGTTCTAAGCATGGTTTTGATTCATTGCTAATTACAGGGTTAAATTTTTCTTTTCTTAACTCCGCAATTTCTCCAAACTCCATTTTTATTAAATTCTCCATTATCAATTATTAATTATCAATTCAATGTTCTCCCAATCACTCGGAATCTCCCATTTGTCTGAAGCAGGATTTTCAGCATTAGCGGATTTGCTGGATTTGTTTTCCGCAATCCTGTTCATCTTTACATCCTGCAAATCCTGATTCTGACTATGTTTTGTTTTTGCCATCATGTTTCTAATTTGAGTTATTTGCAAACAAGCCTGCAAACGAAAAAGCTTTAAGGTGTTGATTATGAATACGTACTTCTTTGCAAACCAAATATAAAGCCACCTGAGCCTGCAAACAAGTCAATGGGTAAAGTTGGCAACTTTGCAAAGAAAACTGCAAAGAAGAACCCTTTAACTGCTTGATATTCAATTGTTTTTTCTTTGCAATCATGGTTTCAATTTGTAGGTGCGTTGGTTATGTTTGGCTTCTGCCGCTACTTCGATATGTCCTTTCTCTACCATTTCGGCAAATAACCGGGAAACATAAGACGCATTGGTATCGGGTATATTTAATATTTTCCGTGCAGCTTCATTATCAATGTCATCTGCTGTTTTTAAATACCTAATTACAGATTCAATTTGCTCTGCCCGTTCCTGTTTTTTTAGTTTTGAATAACTGATTTTATCGTCAACATCAATCAGTTTGCTTTTATGAATAATGTACTTCAATCCAGAAGTTCTGCCTGTGGTTTCAATAAATTCAATCTCCTGCAATTCACCCAATATTTTTCGCAGTTGATAGTTGTTTACAAAAGGAAGTTGTTCCAACTGCTGAAAAGTAAGCTTTTGACCAGTAAAAATATGATTGAGTACAATGAGTTTTTCAAGGTCAATGTCTCTCTTAGTTGTTTGTTTATAGAGTAAACTCAATTCTGCCAGCTTTTCAGAATACATATCTGCATCAACCCGAAGTAGAATAGAATTTTCGGTTTGAATGGGTTGTGGTAGTTTCTTGCCTTTGGATAATAACGCAGTAAAAATTTTATCGAATCCACTACCAGCTTTTTCAGCATAGTTTATTTCCCGCAACACATCCATAATACCGGGGTTCCGGGGATTCGTTTTTCGCAGAAAATTGGTTTCGTTAATCCCTTGCGGAAAGTGCCCCGGACTTTCGAACTCCAAATAATTAGGGTATTTTCTTATTTCAATAATTTGCTGACGACTGTAGTCTCGGTGAGCAATAGCGTTAATAAGTAGCTCACGTAAAACAACTTCGGGGTAATCCTCTATGTATTCCCTGAACAAACCAAAATGAAACTCTTTCACCTTCGTTTCTGACTTCAACTGTTGAAAACAGGCATCAGCTATATCTATCAAGTTGCCACTGTATTCAAAAGGAGTATATGTTCCATCCTCGTAATACCGTATGTACTTGATTTGATTGTATGGCAGTTCCTTTAAAGCCTTTTGATTTCCGATAAACAAGATGCCTGTAGTGGTTGGCAGCGGCTTGCTGTTTTCTTCCTTAATCAGCCCTAATGTTTCGGTAAACTCAGGAGAGTTGTTTTTGAGGTAAGGGCTTTGTGGTTTTTCTCTTTGAATGCGTAGAAATAAATCTCTGGTTCTTGCTATATCCTGCCAACCAGGAATTGGGTTACCCTGCTTGTCTGTTTCTTTACTTGTAAAAGGTAAATCCCAAGTTTTTTGATCATACACAATCAAGCCTTTTTCAGCCTGCACAGTTGCCATTTCATAGGTTTCAATAGGGCGATTGCCATCATTGCTTCGAATCAAGTATTCACTTTTGGAGGTTCTATGTAATTGCGGGGTAAATGGCACTTCCAAAACGAGCAATTCTTTATTTTCAACTTTTAATCTGTGCGGCTTTAGAGTTATTGAAGGAACAGTTCTGTCTTGTATCTGTCGAATTAATTCAAAAACCTTCGTGTCATTAAAATCAAATTCGGGGTTTACTTCTTTGGTTTTATCCTCAATACCTATAAATAGAAAGCCACCCTTTTTATTAGCGAAAGCTACCACATCCTTTGCCAATTCATCATACTTTGGAGCAAAGTTTTTTAATGCTTTTCCAAAGACAACTGTATCCTCCAATTGCTCTTTAAAATCAAGTATTTCACACTCCCCTTTTGCAAGAAGGTTATAGAACCACTGAATGCTATGACGAGTGAGTTTTTCCATACTTATTTTATTAATTGAGTTAAATATTTTTCCATCTCCGTCTGTACAGTTTTCAATTCTTTTTCCAAACCATCAATCTCTGTTTGTACTGCTGCAATATCCACTTCCGCTTCTTCTTCAAAAGTGTCCACATATCTTGGAATATTCAGGTTAAAATCATTTTCTTGTATTTCTTCAAAATTTGCTACATAACTAAATTTATCTTCCACAATTCCGGCTTGCAATTCACCTTTATTAAACTTCTGATAAGTGTTAACAATGTGTTCAATGTCCTGTGGTCGCAAGCGATTTTGGTTTTTTACCGATTCGTAATGCTGACTTGCATCAATAAACAATACGTTGGTATTTTCCTTTTTTCCTCTGTTAAAAATTAAAATGGCTGCCGGAATTCCAGTGCCAAAAAACAGATTGGCGGGTAAGCCAATTACTGCTTCCAACAAATTTTCTTCAATCGTTTTTTGCCTTATTTTCCCTTCACTTGCACCTCGAAACAACACACCATGAGGAACAACAACACCAACTTTCCCTGTGCCTTCGTAAGTGGTTTCAATCATGTGGCTGATAAAAGCCCAATCGCCTTTGCTCTTTGGCGGTGTGCCTCTCCAAAAGCGGTTGTATTTATCCGTTTCGGGGTCAAAACTATCTGCTGCTTTATTTTCTTCTTTGTCGTCCACCTTTCCCCACTTGTCAAGCGAAAATGGTGGGTTAGCAACAACAGTATCAAACTTCATCAGCGAATCGCCTTCTTTTAGTTTCGGGTTTCGGATGGTATCTCCCCAACGAATGGTGGCGTTATCAAAACCGTGTAGAAACATATTCATAACTGCCAATGCCCAAGTACTTCCGTTTGCTTCCTGTCCAAAAAGAGAAAAATTATCTGAGCCAACTTCTTCACCAGCTTTAATAAGTAATGACGCTGAACCACAAGTAGGGTCGCAAATACGTGAACCTGGTTTTGATTTGGTGAGTTTGGCAATAAGTGTAGAAACTTCTTTTGGAGTAAAAAATTCACCAGCTTTTTTTCCTGCATCGCTTGCAAAGTTTTCAATGAGGAACATATAAGCACCGCCTATGATATCGTTGCCGTCAAGGTGCGATGGACGCAAGTCCAATTCATCTTTATTAAAATCAAGCAACAAATTTCTTAGTCGCGTGTTCTTGTCTTTCGATTCACCTAAGATTGAACTGTTGAAAGAAATATTTTTAAAGATGCCGGTTCCATCTTCACTATACAATTTCTCACGGTTAGCTTCAACCAAATCTTCCAAGCCAATATCAATTAACTCTCCGATGTTGGCTTCGTTGCGGTGATCAAATAAATATTTAAAATGGCAGTTTGCTGGCACAACAAAGCGTTCATGCTTCATTGCCCTGTCTGCTCTTTCTTTATCTCCGTTGTATTTTTTTAAGTGAGCTTCGTATTTATCATCGTGGGCATCGCTTAAGTATTTTATAAAAAGCATGGTCAGCACAAAGTCCTTGTAAATACTTGGGTCAATGCTTCCACGAAATGTGTCGCAGGCTTTCCAAACTGCATCGTTAATATCTTTCTGTGTAATTTTTTTCATCTGCTTTATTTAATCGAGTTAATTATTAATTGTTGAATTTGTTGTTCTCTTAGTGATTCAATTTCTTTTTTCAGTTTCTTTTCTGCGTTGCGAAGTTGGGTGATTTTTAAAATCGCCTCTTGGGTTTCAATGTTCGGGATGGAGATTTCTAATTCCTCCAAAACAGTTTTGCGAATAGATGGTATGCTGGTACCCCTTGCCGTTCTTTTTAAAATTTCCTGCGTTGAAGGATGGTTTAGAAACCAAACCAAAAATTGAGGAAGGATAATTTTATCGGTGATGCGTAAAACAAAAAAAGAAGTTGAAGCAACAGAAGGTTGGTTTTTGCTTTCAAACCATGCCGCAAAATTCTTTGTGCCTTTGGCTGCAAACAAAACATCACCGTGTCTAAGCATGTGCTTGTCTGTAATGGTGTCGGCTTTCAGATCGGGGTGAAGTAAGGTTTTGAGTTGTCCGTTTTCGTCAAAATGTTTGGCTTGTAAATACACGATGTCGCCTTTTGCAACTGGCTTTGCAAATAGTCCTGTTTGGATGGAAGCGATCTGTTTTAAGTTCGTTTTCAAATTTATTTCTGTGTAATTGTTCTACAAATATGTGCAAATGTAGTCAAAGTTTTCAGAACTCCAAACTTTTATCAAATAAATATTTAAGTATTGGTTCTACAAATTAGCAGATAAGTTTGATACGACGACGGAAAAGCGTTGTCGATTGCACTCTTTTGACTTTGCTTTTGGGTGGGTTTACTCACTTTTTATTTTTCTTTTAAAGGTGTTCGTGATTCGCTTTGCTTAATTGTGTGTCGGCAAGCAAAGGCAAATGTGTGCAATGTGCGTAGGCAGAAATTCAATTTTTTGTTCGGTGGGGTGTTTTATTTTTTCTTGGGTCGGCTCAAGTGTCGCCAAATAGGTCTACTGGTATGTGTCGATATACAGCGAAAAAGGCTGTCGAGTTAAGGTCGTTTGAAAAAGTCTGGTTAGGATGTCAAAGGTCGATTGTTTAACTGTCCTGTCGATGGTTGCTGTGTCGTAATAGGCTTATGACTGACATTGTGCGGTCGGCTGTCTTTTTACAATGAGGCATAACTCAGAGCTAGTCGCAGTGGCAGTAGGCAGTAGTCAACCCGAAACCCAAAACTCAAAACTAATTCTTATCAACTTCTATAACCATCAAAACCGCACCATTTGTACCTGCGTCTGTTTGAAATTTAACGGTTTCTCCCGGAATAAATTTTACATTATTGATAAGTTGTCCACTCAAGGCTGATCGTAATTTTTGTTCATAGGAACCGGATTGTTTATTTACCTTATCATTTAATGTTTTATAATCAAGTGGTTGTTTTGTAACAACAATTGCCATGTAATCTTTATTTCCCAATTGGTCTGCTTCCATGCTGTGATCTTTCGGAAATATACGTGTACCTGTTATACCGCAATATGGAGAATGTTTTTCAGTGTAAGGAAATAAAACAGCACAATTATTATTTTCATCTGTTGCAAAAATATAAGTGTAACATTCGTGTGAATTGGTAACTTGTATTTTAAATTTAGTTCCTTTTTTTATAGCAGATCTGGTGCTGAAAACTCCTGGTGATTTTGTTGTTAGTGCAATATTTTTCTTTGTTGCATTATCAATTAAACCAAATTCAACCGATAAAGTATTGCTTAGTGGTTTATCTGCATTTCCCATAGGATAAACTCCGTATGCTTCCACAACAAATTTTTCGAAAACATTATAAGGTATCCATGCAATTCCTTGGTTTCCCCAATCGTTTCCCCAGCTGTTCATGATCTGAAATGCACCACCTTCTTTGTAATCATCATATCCTATAACACACATGCAATGTCCTCCAAAACCATTCATATTCATGTCATTATCTGTTGGTATCCACACATCTTTTCCCATCATTGGCTGCATAAAAGATCCGCCTACCAGCATGCCGAATACCACCGGTGCTCCTTGTGCTAAATTTTGTTTTATGGCAACCAAATCTATTTTTTCTTGTCCGACACCCTTTGCATCACCCTCAGTTAATCGGTTAAATCCAGTCATTTTATATTGCGATGCTGCTTGTTTTTGGGAGGATGTTGGTTTTCTCTCACAATCCTGGTCGGTATAAGGAAATTCACGCAGTGAGATCAACCCTTCATTTTTCATTACATCCATTGCGTTATTAATATAAGCGCCCTGACAATTTTCCAATCCTATTTGATTATATAAATATGCAGGACTAAAGGCGATCTGATCAGGATCTTTTCCTGTTCTTTGTGCTTCTAAAATTGTGCGTGCTGCATACGCTGATCCCCATCCAACACAACTTCCCTGTGACCCTTGATTTTTGCGATCCGGGGCATATTTTAACAGTGATATGCTTTCCGGAAGCGGGTTTTTAGTATTATCAGTTAAGGGTGGTTCAAAAATTTCTGTTGCATCATATTTTTGAGGGTCGAAACTGGCACCTGTACTAAAAAGATCTGTGATACTTCCTCCGCCGCCATCACCACCTATATTTAACAAACTGCCTCGCATGAAATAAATTACTACAGCGCTCAGTATTAATACTCCGCAGCCCACTTTTGGGTTCTTGCGAAACATTCCTAATAGTAAAGGAAGCAACATGGTTATAATATTGCCTCCGCCACCTCTGCCGCCACCACCGCCACTTCCGGGCAATTTACGTTGTTGTTGTGGTTGATTATTGTCGGGAACCATTCGAATAGCCATACTTTATATTTTTCTGAAAGACATTCAATTTTTAGCGACTTTGGACATGTAATAAATATTATTCAACACCCGTTATTTTGCAATTCAAATAAATTATCCTTAAAATTGTTTCCCGTGGACATCATTCTGAAATATTTCCCCAGCCTCGACAAGAAGCAACTCGCCCAAATGCGGCAAATTAAACCTCAATTTCAATTCTGGAATGAAAAGATAAATGTGGTGAGCCGACAAGACATTGATAATATTTATGAACATCATGTTTTACATTCACTGTCTATCGCTAAATTCATTGATTTTCTACCGGGTACAAAAGTGCTCGACCTCGGAACAGGTGGTGGTTTTCCCGGAATTCCACTTGCGATCCTTTTTCCGGAAGTGCAATTTCACCTCATAGATTCCATTGCAAAAAAAGTGCAGGTTGCAGAATCTATCGCCCGTGATCTCGGGTTACGAAATGTTACTGTCGAACAAATTCGAGTAGAGGATATCAAAGAAAAATATGATTTTGTTGTTACCCGTGCTGTTGCAGATATGATGATATTATATGACTGGACAATTAATATCATAAAACGAGGCGGTTCATTTAATGATTTCCCCAACGGATTAATTATGCTCAAAGGAGGATTTCTCGATCTCGAAATTGCACCCTTCAAAGAATTTCTCTACAAATTTCCAATCACCGAATGGTTTAAGGAACAATGGTTTGTGGAGAAATATTTATTATACTTGCCGTTAGATTGAAGGAGGAATTGATATTTGACAATTGATAATGGAACAGGGGAGGCAGTCAACAGTGTGCAGTGGCAGTTAGTAACATTGTAAGATTGTAATTCGAATTAAACGGAGAGAATATTTAATAAGGAATATTAATTTGATGATAAGTCTGAAAGTTTTGTAAACCATGTTAATGTCGAGAAATAAAAAATAATAATCAAAAAATAAAAAATAATAATCGGATCGCAGCCCTGAAATTTATTCAAACCATTTAAGCCCCGTAAAATAAAGAATAAAGAACTAGGAATAACGAACATTAATCGGATTGCAGCCCTAAAACTTTTGCCAACCCAGAACTCAGAACTCAAAACGCTCTACTCACCCCAACTACATATCGCAATTTAAAATATTCCGGTTCTTCAAATGGTGGATGATTTAAAAATAGCGGTAGATCAATTCGAAGTGTTATTGGTTTAACTGTTTCTAATTTACCAAACCAATTCCAGGTAAATGCAGAACCAATACCAGCATCAGCGCGAATAGAAGATAAAGATTTAAAATCTTCATCTACAGAAAGAATTCCGGCATCTGCAAAAAGATAAGGTTCCATTTTGATGAATTTTATCAATTTAAATTTAAATAAACGATTAAATTGTAATTCTATGTTTACAGAGGTGCCACTCACCCCGGTGTAAACAAGATATACTTCTCCCGGATCATCTGTTTCCGCTGCAAGGTAACCTGCATATCCCCGTAAATTTAATCCTCCTCCTGCATGAAAATGCCCCGTTGTTGTATTGAAATCAACCCATTCATCCGGAAAAAACCCTCTCGAACGGGTATATTTATCATCTAATAATTCTTCACTGTTTGCACCTGCGAGCATTAAAGAAGATTCAAATGGAATATTTGACCCACTTCCAAATTGAATAAAATATCGCGTGCGCAAATCGAATTTCCCGAGTTTTGTAAAATTAATCGCCTCCATATTTATTCGTGAAAAATCATAATCACTGAATAGATCATTACTTCTGAAATTAAATAATAACTTACCTGAACCTGTAAAATATTTATAATTGTGTTGGTAATCAATATTTACGGAATTATTTTTTTCATTTGCGATAAGGTCACTATTATATAAATATTCAGGTTTATTAAAATAAAGGTCTTTCACATATACAGAAAGTGTATTATTAAGCGTGCGTCCTAATTTCTTTTCAAACCCGGTTTTTAATCCGAATACACCATCAAGGTATTTAGTATCAAATATATAATCGCTGTTGGGTAGAAATCTGTCGGTGGAGGTTTTATAATTGAAATTGAAATTGAAACGATCGTAATCATCACTTTTCTCAATAATTTCATTTCCATCAGTATTTAACTCTGTAAACTCAGGGTCATATAATAATCCTTGCCCAATTCCGGTATTATACCAGGCTGTAAATTCGAAATGATGTTTATATCCAAAATAATCTCCATTAAAATGTATTCCAGCCTTTAATCCATCGTATGCATTTCCCCATATCTCCGGCCGCCATTTCACGGTGTAATTTTTCCAGTCTTTGTAATTGGATATTTGAGAATCAAATGTGAGGGTGACAGGACATTTCCAGCTGTTATCCAATTTATTTACATCTGCCAGTCTGTTTGATGGATCTATAATAATATCCTTAATTTTTTGTGTTGTTGTGATATGTGCAATATACTCGTCATTTAATTTATCCCAACCATACCATTTAGGCAAACTGATCACATTTTCAAAATAGGTTCTATCAATTCTTCCTTCTGGTCTAACAATGTTATTAGATTCATTTTTATTATACCAGGTATTCGGAATATAATAATTTAAGGTATCACCATTTTCCAGAATTACAATAAAGTCGATAGGCATTTGCATTTTTCCTTTCCGGTTAAATGTAATATCATAATTTAATAAAGTTTGTCCATCTAGATTTGTATTGGATTTTTTATTTACGTTTTTAATTCCATAATCAATATTTTTTGTTGTTTCTAACCACTGATCAAAAAACCAGTTTAGATCTACCTGTGTATAACCAATAATGGAATTTCTGAAATCTTCAAAATAGGGATGGCATAATTTCCATTCCTCTGTATAATTTTTCATAGCGGCAATAAAAAGATCATCTCCCAATACATATTGAAGATTGTACAACATGACTGCAGTTTTATAATAAACATGTCTGTAACCTCCTCCATGACCAAGTGCCGAATTGAACATATCGGAATGTGTATTCAATGGCATGTCCTTACTGCGCGATGCATCATCCAGGTAAGCATAATACACTTCACTCATCATCATTTCATCAGGGTTGCGGTATTTAGCAACATATTTACTGCTTTCAGGATATTTAACGCGCAATTCACCATCTATTTTTATGCATCCCCATGCAGTTAAAAATTGTGCAAATCCTTCGTCGAGTGATGCGCGATAGGTTTCGTTATTTCCAACCATACCAAAATACCATTGATGTGCAACCTCATGCATTAACAGATCGCGATAACTCGGGTCATAACCGCCGTCTAAAGTCAGCATCGGATATTCCATTCCGTCGCGTGCATCCGCAACTACAATTTTCGGCCATATATAATCACTGAAATCAGCGCTAAATGTTTCTATAATCTCTTTAGTATAATTTGCTGCATTCTGCCAATATGCTGCATGGCCTTCCTGCACAACTGCAACACAGCGTACCGCCTTGCCATTAAATAAAGCGAGTGCTTCTCCTATTCTATAATTCGGATCAGCAGTAAATGCAAAATCATGCACATTTATAGCGTAATATTTCCAAACTTTTTTATCACCCTCAATATAAGGAATTATAACGGAGGCTTTTTCTTCCCACGGTTTATCGCTAAAATTTTTGATATCTAATTTTTCACGCAGCGATCGGGGCATAACCTCCGCTTCATTTTCTAAATAACCTGTCGCTTCTACAATATAATTGCTGGCAAACGTTAATTCTACTTCGTAACTTCCAAAATCACCATAAAATTCTTTACCTAAATGCTGATCTGTATCCCATCCTGCTTTTCTGTCGTAAACACAAATTCTTGGATACCAATGCACACCATCGTAATGCGTAAAATCTCCCGAATTAAATTTTTTCATTCTCCTGCGCAAACTTCCCGCATCGAAATACGTTTTAAATGGAATTTGAAAAGTGATATTTGATCCGGGTTGGAGCGTTTCGGGAAGTTGTACTTTTATAACTGAGAAATCTTGAGTAACTGTAGTTTCCTTTTTTACTGCAATACCATCTATTTTTATTATAGTAATCTTATCAATTTCGGTTCCCTGTCCTTGTGACTCGTATTTGCCAAAGGTGCTTTTAACTCCATTTGCTTTATTTAATGCATCAATATACGAATCAGGTTGAAATGCTTCTTGGTATAAATGAAAATATACAAAAGGTAAGGCATAGGGCGAATTGTTATAATAAGTTAAAGTGACGTTTCCATCAATAATATCTGTTTTTTCGTCTATCTCTGCTTTTATGGCATATTGCACATCTTGTTGCCAATATCCATCAAAGGGCTTTTTGTTTTTCCAGTAATATGGATTTTCTGCACTGCGGTAAGAATAGGACGGTCGATTAAAAACATCAGGTAAAATCTGAGTATAACCCGAATTGATGATTAACACGAATAATATTGTCAAAAAAATGTTTTGCAGATGACGCATGTTCTTATTTGATTTGTGTAAAATATGAATGCAAATATAGAAACCCTTAATTAAGTTTACATGTACCACTTCATCGCTTTAACATTAATTCCGGGAATCGGGCCGGTTAATGCCAAGTCACTTTTAAGTTATTGTGGCAGTGCCGAAAAAATATTCAATATGAAAGCTTCCCAGTTACTTAGGATCCCGGGTATTGGAGAAGCGGCTGCGCATGCAATTGTTAGTCATGATGTTTTTGCCAGAGTTGACGAGGAAATGATGTTTTTAGAAAAGAAAAATATACAATGTCTAACTTTTTTGGATGATAATTTCCCTAAACGTCTAAAAAACTGCGTCGACTCACCAATAGTTCTTTATTATGTGGGAAATGCTGATCTAAATACAGAAAAAATAATTGGTATTGTTGGCACAAGAAATTCCACCGATTATGGAAAAAATATCTGCAATGATCTGATAATGGATATACAAGCTGAAAATATCCTGGTTGTAAGTGGACTTGCTTATGGAATTGACATTGCGGCGCATAAGGCATGTGTTAAGAATAATATTCCAACTGTTGGTGTGCTTGCTCATGGTCTCGATAGGATATATCCTTATACACATCGCGAAATGGCTTCTAAAATGATACAAAACGGAGGATTGCTTACAGAGTTTTTAAGTAAAACAAACCCTGACCGGCAGAATTTTCCGAAAAGAAACCGCATTGTTGCAGGTATGATAGATGCGCTTATTGTGGTAGAAACAGCTGAAAACGGTGGTGCAGTCATAACTGCTACACTTGCCGATTCCTATAATAAAGATGTAATGGCATTTCCCGGAAATATTCAGAATAAATATTCAAAAGGATGTAATAATCTCATAAAAACAAACAGAGCAGCACTTGTGGAAAATGCTGCAGACATATTGGCTTTAATGCGGTGGACAAAAAATGAGGTTAAACCTAAAAAACAACGTACTTTGTTTATCGAATTTACCGAGGAAGAAAGAATGATATATGTTTTACTTCAGGAAATGGAAGAGATAGGAATTGACGAATTAACCTCGCGTGTTTCACTTTCGCCAAGTGCGATAGCGGGTAATTTATTGAATCTGGAATTCCAAGGAATAGTTGCCTCACTGCCCGGAAAGCGCTATAAGTTAATTTAGGTCATATTTTATTTGAAGATTGGTATTTGACTCAAATCGCATGAATAATTTTTATTTGGTGATGCATTCAATAACTGGTTATAGTGTTTCGCACTTCATTTCACGCATTTCGCTCAAAGTGGGTTGCAAGCCTTATTGCTAATCCTCAATTTTCGGAATTATTGGTTTAATTCCAAATATCCAAAACATGAAACAATATCTTTTACTCGCCGCTTATTGCCTTATAAATTCAATTTTATTGGCACAAACCCCTGAAAAAAAAATATTACTACAAACCCATAATGGTGAATTCAATAATTTAATTTCAGCAGACCTCGATAATAATGGAATGGAAGATTTTATTGCATTTGAAGGTTATATTTCCTGGTTTGAAGGAACCGGGGATAGCATTTGGGGAAATTCACATAATATAGCGGAAGATGGACTGTTAAATGTTAGTGATTGTCACACAATTGATGTTGATCTTGATGGTTTTATTGACCTTTTTTATACCACTGGTTATGGTGTCTATAATTTCGGTTGGCTTAAAAATCCTGGAATTATAGATGCACCTTGGATAAATAATGAATTAACAGGTGCGTATAACGATTTTATCGGATTATTTGATATTGATGGCGACAGCGATAATGACCTTGTTTATGAAAACGATGCTTCACTTTTAAAGTGGAGAGAAAATATTGATTTAGACTTTTCGGATATTCATACCATACCTGATGCTTTGCCTGCTTTATTTGCCAGTTCTGTATGTGATTATGACAATGATGGTGATATGGATTGGACAGGATATTTCAACGATTGCTGCGTAAAATATTTTAAAAATAACAGCGATGGAACTTTTACAGAATCAAGTGTTTCTACCGACGAATATGAAGATAATGTTTATTCAACAGATGTAAATGGTGATGGTTATGCAGATGTTGTAATTTCCTATTATTCAAGTATCGATGTTGCAACATTTAATCCGGTTACAAATACTTTTAATGCTGCCGGATATTGGGACGATGAAAATTTCAGCGACCTGCAGTTTAGGGACATGGATGGAGATGGTGATGAGGATTGGATATTATTTTTTCAGGATGGATCTGAAATAGATGTAAAATGGATCGAACGCACAGGTGGAGCCATCTCTTTAGCAGATACAATTACTTTAATTTCAGGGCTTCCATCAACATCTCCGTATATTTCATTAATTGATTTCAATAATGACACACAACCTGATATTTGGTTTGCAGATGGAATTGGAGTAGATATTTATTTAAATGAATTACCGGTTGGGTTTTCCGCATCAACAATTGACCCGGAAAATACTTGTATGAGAATGGATATCAGCCGCATTTTTGATGTGGATAATGATGGTGATAATGATCTTATGGTGGCTTCGCACAATGGAAAATTGGGTTGGCTCAAATATGATATTGCAACAGATTCTTTTTATGGAGTCCACTTTTTGCCAAATTTTGAAGCAAGTCCATATCCAACAATGATGAAAGAATTTGATGTTGACCTGGATGGAGATCTGGATATTATCACAACTTTCAGAAGTGCCGGTGCATCTGAACAGGTTGCTTATTATTGTTTGAATGAGGGTGATGGAAATTTTAGTATACATGAATTTGACGATATGGCATTTAATGATATTTGGCTCACAGATGCGGATGAAGATGGTGATGATGATCTTTTAGTTATGCAATTTTCATCCCCTAATTATTTGCACTTATATTTAAATTCTGGTGATACAAGTTCTTTATTTAATTATACTGAACAAATAACACCGACCGACACCTGGAAATCATTTGATATGATAGATATTGACAATGATGGTGATGATGATTTCATCGGCGCCAAAGTTTCATCAACTCAGATCCAAAAAATTACCAATATTTTTGGCGGAACTTTTTCAGCGCCGGTATTTTATTTATCAACCCCCTGCACAGCAGTTGCAGCAATATATACAGATGATTTTGATAATGATGCCGATGTCGATTATATGTATGTTTGTACCGTTTCTGAAAATGTAACCTTGGCAACTAATGAAGCTGGAAGTTTTAGTTATTCAAACATAGGTGATTTTGCTACACCATCAATCGCGGGTCCATCCTATACAGAAACAAAAGATATAAATGGAGATAGCATTCCTGATCTGATCAATTCTTTATATACCGGATCTACCAATATTAAATTTTCAACCGGCCCAGGCACTTTTGCAGATATTTATGTGAATATTTATTCTGAATTTGGTGCATTCGGATATTTCGATAATAATGAAATGGTCGACTTTGTTGGTGCTGGCGATTTTGAATATTATTTACTATACAATGCCATATTTGCGGCACCTGCTTATACTATTTCCGAGCCAAGTGCAACTTATTTAGTAGAAAATGGTGCTTCTGACGGTGTTACAATCACTTTTACAGAGATACCGCAGGTTGCATTGCAGATTGATATTTACCCTTCGGGAAGTATTAATGCCGGCGCAGGAGAAGGAATTCTCGTGAGTTTAATTTTTTATCCGGATGAATCAGCTTTAATTCCTCAAACTATAGCATGGGCTGTTCCGGATGATGCAATAATTGAAGACATCGCTTATAATGCTGTTCAAATTGTAAATGAACCTATATCATGGGGAATTTACGATGGATCAATAAATGAAACATACAGTTATCTTATTATTGATAATGATGCCGGTTTATTTCTTAGCGGTGAAGTATTAACTTTAGTGGAAGGTGTAACTTTTGCAACCATGTCGGGCCATATCAATATTATTCCCTCGGTGGAAACTCTTGTTAATATCATTCCCGGTGAACATATAAATGCAGGGGAGGGGGCCGGGGAAATTAAGAGTGTTACCCTTTTATCAGGTCTAGATGGTTTAAACGATTTTCTGTTTACCCTTTCCGTAGAGGATGATTATATTCATGAACTTAATATAACGGAGGAAGTAAATTTTGATCTAAATTCTGCTGAAATCATTCTGGATGAACTTATGCCTGCACCAATTTTAGTTTACATAAATGACAATGATTTTGTTTCAATATCAACTGCTTTTCCTGCATCAATAATTACAGAAGAAATTGAACCATTTACCATAGGATTTAATTTAAGTTCAGCACCAAATGCTGATGTAATTATTCATGCAATTCCCGATGCGCAATTCGACCTTGGAGCCGGAACAGGAATGCCTGTTTCCATCATATTTATTGCAGACGGAACCTTGCCCGTGTTTCAGAATTTTAATGGAACAGCAGTGGAAGATGGTATTTACGAAGGATTACATGCAGGTTCTATCACTTTTACCGTTGAAACCACTGATTCCTTTTATGCAGATCTATTAATTGATGATTTATTTTTGAATATTATTGATAATCCCGCAATGGAAGGAGTAAGTATTGCATTTGCAAATACGGAATATTATTTAGAAGGTACTTTAGAAATGCCCGCCGGGATTAATTTATTTTCCATTCCTGATGAAGAGGTAATTGTTTATGCAACACCTGATGAACAATTGGACCTTGGAAGTGGACCGGGAAATGCAATATATTTTATTTTTGAAGCAACATCTGATGCCCTTGAACCACAAACAATTTATATATCGATGGTAGATGACCTCATAGTTGAAGGAGATCACACCGGGACTATCACCTTTACTTCGGAGTCTGGTGACATCGTCTATGAGGATCTAAGTATTCCGGATTTAGTTATTAATATTTCTGATAATGATAACGAAGTTGCAATAGAAAATACTGATCAAAATTTGTTTGCGATTTATCCAACAATCAACAATGGAATATTTACCGTTCAGCTTGGTACCGGAGAGAATATTATTTCTGTGATAAATACGCAGGGGCAATTAATATTTCACCATACCATAAATGAAAGTATCGTGATAGATATATCATCTAATCCGGCAGGGAAATATTTTGTTGTGCTGAACGAAAATAATAAACTGTATACACAGGCAATTGAAATTGTTAAATAATAAAGCTGTGATCTGCAAAAGGAGCTGTCTCCATTAAACACTTTTTTGTAAATCAAGAAACCGCAATATTTTCAGATATTGCGGTTTTTTTAATATGTAAAAACCACTAAAATGGATGAGGAATACAATTTTTTTCAACAACCATAATCTACAGCTCAAAAAAGCAACATTTTAGTGAGAGATAGTGACAGCAATGGTTTGCAGATTTTTTTAAAACATTTGTCACAAAATTTTGATACAAAAAGACATTTTTTTCTAAAATTGATGACTAAAGTAATCCCTAATAAAAAAAGGCTGGATTATCTTTGCAGCCGAAACAACCTTTCTCATCAAATGAACGAATCAGGAATTAAAAATCCTTCTGCTTCTTTAAGCAAAATTGGCCTGAACCACACTGCAAATGCATACTGGAACCTATCTCCCGCCGAATTGGTGGAGCATACGATCTCGCGCGGCTTAGGTGTGCTTGCCGATAGCGGTGCACTGGTTGTGGACACCGGAAAATTCAGAGGAAGAGCTCCAAAGGATAAATTTACAGTGCGCGATGAAAAAACAGCCAATACTGTTGACTGGAACAATGTGAATTTTCCAATAGAAGGTGAGGTTTTCGATAAATTATATCAAAAAGTTTTGAACTACCTCAGTTCTAAGGATATTTGGGTGCGCGATAACTTTGCCTGTGCCGATCCCATATACAGAATCAATATCCGCACAATAAATGAACTTCCCTGGGGAAACCTCTTTTGCGACAATATGTTTTTGCGTCCTTCTCTGGAGGAAATAAAAACACAGGAACCCGATTGGATCATCATCAATGCACCTAAATTTCTTGCTGATCCTGCGGTTGATGGCACAAGGGAAAAGAATTTTGCGATGATCGATTTTACAAAACGCATTATTTTGATAGGGGGAACCGGTTACACAGGTGAAATGAAAAAGGGAATTTTTACCGTGCTCAACTTTTGGTTACCCCAGGAAAAAGGCGTTCTAAGCATGCATTGTTCTGCAAATGTTGGAAAGGATGATGATGTAGCGATTTTCTTTGGATTATCCGGAACCGGCAAAACAACTTTAAGCGCAGACCCTGACAGGAGATTGATAGGCGATGATGAACACGGCTGGACAGAGGACAGCGTTTTCAATTTTGAAGGTGGTTGTTATGCCAAATGTGTGAATCTTTCTGCTGAAAATGAACCGCAGATATACAGTGCAATTAAATTCGGATCCATACTTGAAAATATTGAATTTTATCCGGGCAGCAGAAAAGTTGATTTTACAAATATCAGTAAAACTGAAAATACACGGGTGAGTTATCCGATAGAATTTATAGATAACATCATGAAACCGAGTATGGGCGGACTTCCAAAAAATATTTTCTTCCTTACTTGTGATGCATTTGGAGTATTACCTCCGATCAGTAAATTAACACCCGGTCAGGCTATGTATCAGTTTTTAAGCGGATATACTGCTAAAGTGGCAGGAACAGAAGCAGGAATAACAGAGCCACAACTCACTTTTTCGACGTGTTTTGGAGCTCCTTTCATGCCATTACATCCTACAAAATATGCAGAGATGTTAGGGGAAAAAATGACCAAACAAAAAGTAAACGTTTGGATGATCAACACCGGTTGGTCGGGTGGATCTTATGGCACCGGTAAACGCATGAAATTATCCTACACCAGAGCTATGATCACCGCTGCATTAAGAGGCGAATTGGACAATGTCCAATATCAGGCTCATGAAGTTTTCGGATTAATGATACCGCAAACATGCCCGAATGTTCCTGCTGAAATATTAAATCCAAGAAATACCTGGGCTGATAAAACACTTTACGATACGAAGGCAGCAAACCTTGCCGTACAATTCGTGCATAATTTTGAAAAGTATGCCGATAAAGCAAATGCTGAAATACTAGCCGCTGCGCCAAAGGTTAATGCTAAAGTGTAATTATTACTGTATTTAAAAGGCATCCGGAATATTTCGGAGGGCTTTTTATTTGTATACTTTAACGAATGTTTCGATTTGTTTATGGAATTTTCCTAATTTCGTGGAAATAATAACGATGAAAAAGATAGGCATTATAATATTTACTTTATCTGTTGGACTACTTTTTTGTTCTTTTTTATTAAGGTCAAGTCCCGAAAGATATTTGAAGAAGCAGGGTTTTAGATTCATCTCACAATCAACAGAAAATAAGGAAGTGGGCTTTTATATTTTCGAAACTGAAATTTCTAATTCCAATTATAAATATTTTTTGAACGATATAAAATCAAAAGGTCGTTCAGAGGTTTATACGATCGCAATGGTGGATAGCAGTGCATGGGAAATTGCTTTCCAGGATTTTGCACCTTATACTAATTTTTACTTTCAGCAGGAATCCTATGATCAATATCCTGTAGTAAATATTTCTTACGACGGAGCTATTTTATATTGTAAATGGCTTACTGAAGTATATAAAAGTGAGGGTTATGATATTACTGTCTCACTCCCGGATTCTATTCAATGGAAAACTGCTGCTAAAGGTGGTAATGAAGAAAATATTTACAGTTGGGAAGGATCTGCCAATGTAAATAAAAAAGGTTTTTATAAGTGCAATGCTAAAAAAGAGGAAGAATGTAGTTATGTTACAGCACCTATATATTCTTTCGAAAAAAACAATTTTGGACTTTACAACACCTGCGGAAACGTAGCGGAAATGTTGAAAGAAAAAGGCCTTCACAAAGGTGGAAGCTGGAATAGTCCGCTGAATTATGTAGAAATTGATTCTAAAGATGAATATGCAGGTATTTCGGAGCCTTCACCCTATATCGGATTTCGCCCGGTTGCTATTATTAATCATTAATTGTTTATTTTTAAGATATTATGCGCACAATAATTCTGGTTTTTAGTTTTCTTATATTAAATATTTTTAACACTAAGGCACAAACCGGAGTTTGCGATTCACTTATTATTCCGAATGTAATAACACCAAACGGTGACGGTTTTAATGATGTTTGGGTAATTGAGTGTATAGAGAATTTTCCCGGCAATGAAATTCAGGTTTATAGCAGATGGGGAGAAATAATTTATCAGGCTTTCGGATATGATAATAATTGGAATGGAACCTGGGATAAAACGAAAGGTGATCTTCCGGTTGGCACTTACGTTTATATAATAAAATTAAATGGGATTGGTGAAGAAGAATCCATTACAGGAGCCCTAACTATAATTAGATGAAAATAAAAAATTTCTGTTTTACCGGTTTGTTTTTTATTGTTTTTTCCTGTACTTATGCTCAACAAGCAGTTTTTTCACAATACTATTTTAATCCCGTTTACAGCAATCCTGCTTTTACAGGAAGTGATTATAAATTAAGTATAAGAACACAATACAGATCCATGTGGTCAGGTCTTGGATTAGGGCCTAATACTGCTTTAATAATGGCACATAGTCCTATAGGGCTATCGGCCTCATCAATTGGTGTTAGTTTGATGAATGACTATATCGGACTTTCGAATGCAACTGATGCATCCATATTTTATGCCTACAGATTTCAAACAAAAATCGGCAGAATAGCTGCAGGAACTAATATTAATTTTGAAAATTATACGCAGAATCTTTCCAATGCATTGCCAAAAGATCCGGGTGATCCTGTATTGGCAGCAGATATCAATTTATTTTTATTTAATTTGGGTTTTGGTTTGGTTTGGGAAAATGAGTTTGGATATTTTGGAATATCATCACCCGCAATATTAAAAAATTCACTTTCCGAAAATAATAATTCTGCTGAATCAAAAACTATAATTCAATTTAATATGATAGGTGCTTATACTATTGATATTAATTCTTTGTGGAAGATAACGCCTTCTGTTTTATATAAATACCTCGAAACCATGCCAAGTCAGTTTGACATTCAGGTGCATTTGTTATACAACGATCAATTTCAATTCGATTTGGGATATCGCACAAACACTACTTATGTAGTTGGTGTATCGTATAAATTTTTGGATGAATTGCAGATTGGTTATTGTTACGATCTTGATAATAGTTCTTTTGGTTCCGCGAGTGGAGGAAGTCATGAATTATTAGTTGGTTATGTTTTAAATAAAAGTAAATCGGAATAAAATTCTTTATGCATTTATTTTATGCCCCAGATATTACAGAAAAGGAGAATTACCGGCTTTCGGATAAAGAATCGCATCACATAATTCATGTATTGAGATCGATGCTTGGCGATACCCTTTTTTTAACGGATGGGAAAGGAAATATTTTTGAAACGGAATTAACAGAGATCACAAAAAAGTATGGGGTTGTTAAAATACTTTCGCATAAAAAATCTCCCTCAAAAAATTATAAAATTCATATAACAATTGCACCTCCAAAAACTGGTGATCGACTTGATTTTTTATTGGAGAAGCTGACGGAGCTTGGTGCAGATCAAATTACTCCGCTTGAAACACAAAATTCAGAAAGAAGGAAATTCAATCGCGAAAAAGAGGAGCACACTCTCATAGCCGCAATAAAACAATCAGGGAATCCGTTTTTACCGGTATTAAATGATATGACAGAATTTCACAAATTTATCACTTCCACTAAGAATAGCACTTCCGAAAAATATATCTGTTATTGCAAAGGTGATAATAAGGTTATGCTTGCCAAATTGTATAAACCACAAAATGATGTAATAATCTGTATTGGTCCAGAAGGTGACTTTACCGGGGAAGAGATTAAATTTGCACTTGAAAATAATTTTATTCCTGCAAGCCTTGGCGATCAGATCATGCGCACTGAAACAGCGGGAATTATATCAGCCGGGATCATTAATACCATTAATCAATTAGCATCATGAAAATATTAAGTACCATTTTTTTAATTGCACTCACCTGTTTGATCAGTAGTTTTTCACCACCTGCACCTGCCTATTCCATTGCCCTTTTAAAGTATAATGGTGGTGGCGATTGGTATGCAAATCCCACATCTCTGCCAAATCTTGTAGAGTTTTGCAATAAAAATCTCGATATCAATTTAAACACCGATCCGCCAACTGTTGAAGCCGGAAGCCCACAATTATTTAATTATCCCTTTCTGCACATGACTGGACACGGAAATGTTGTTTTTTCGAACGAGGAGGCGCAGAATATGCGGA
>Ga0163147_10001427_pt1 | contig 36502 bp, 34 predicted proteins | sample OliLakLV19MP6G1_FD_148597 | JGI IMG/M metagenome (GOLD analysis project Ga0163147, IMG submission 148597) | Freshwater microbial mat bacterial communities from Lake Vanda, McMurdo Dry Valleys, Antarctica- Oligotrophic Lake LV.19.MP6.G1 | ecosystem: Environmental > Aquatic > Freshwater > Lake >...
CCTTCGCGGACGGATTCTGCGATATTCAGGCTGTCGGTCATGCATTCCCCCTACATCGATCACCTGCTGTTTGCTATTGTAGCGTAAACGGGCAGTTCGAGAGGATTGGCGTATAGAAATCGCTGGTAAGTTGTAATTTAGCTCAAGGGGATAGTCTGTTTCAACTTGGCGAAGCTGCGTACCTTTATAGATTGAACAAGGCGTTCAATACGAGTGTATTCATCGAGTGCGGCTTGTTCATCAGAGGTAAGTCCGCGTGTTCGGTTTGCTTCTAGCAAATCGCTGATGAGACGTTCAGAAGTTTCAGACAGTCGATAGTCTGCAATCTATTGAGCGGACGGACTGGATGCAAAGAAATCTGCAACTTCGTTATATATCTCTGAAAGATCGGTTTCTAAAACAGCCTTGACGGTCATTGAGTAGTCTCCTTTCTTCTTATTGCTATGCTCATTATAGCATTAAGCTGAGAATCAAAAGGATGCTATAGGTGAAATAAAAAAGCCAGCAACGATGCTGGCTTTTTTGTGGGCAATATCGGACACGACTCGAACCATTCAGCCTCTCTGAGCGCACCCTAGAATTCACTACCACGATAGCGTTTCCTCAGAATAGAAAACTCAAGCACCTCTCAAGTGGATTGGCTGTTCGGTGATTGAGGGAGTTTTAGCCCTCCCCCAATCCCCTTGAAGGCTCGCTGACCAGCCCAGCAAGACTCCCGCCGACAGTGTAACACCAGTCTGCGCAAGCCTTGCGAGCACAGCGATTTCTATCCGGTTTTGGATTGAGAGGATTGCTGCAATGACTCGTGTGTTTGTATTCACCAATCACAAAGGGGGTGTCGGCAAATCGACATCCGCCACCAATGTCGCACTCGGTATCACCCAAGTGCTGCGCCACGCCCACGCGTCTAACTGTCGCGTGCTGCTGATCGACACTGACTCGCAGGGTCACGCCTCATTGGTGACAACGGGCAAGAAGGATTACGGTGCAGACAACAGCCTCTACACAGTATTGATGGCAGAGCGGCAGAACGCACCACAAACGTTGATGAATTGCCTTGTAGAGAGTTTATGGGATCAGGAACTGCATGTCCTTCCCGCTTCCCCTATGCTCGAAGGGGCAGAGCGTGAACTGATGGGGATCGCCGGTGCGCCCTATCGTCTCGCTGATCCGCTGAGCAAGATTGTCGGGCAGTATGCGGCAGTCGTCATCGACACTCGTCCTTCCTTCTCACTGATGACAGAGATGGGACTGCTTGCCGCGACCGATGCGATCATCCCGGTTGAACCTCGTTATCTGGAAACCGTCGGTTTGACGAGTGTTATCCAGAAGATCAATGACATCCGCGAGGGTTGGCGGCATCCCAATCTGCGCGTGAGCGGACTGCTGGTCACCAAGATGGATCACCGTATTCGCGGACACAACCATCTGCTGGCAGAACTCAAAGCCCATCCCGTACTCGGTAAGCTGCTGCTGGGCGTCATCCCTGTCAACGAAGCGGTATCCTATGCCCACCACAATCACCAGAGTTTGTTTCAATATGACCCCCGCTCATCGGCAAGCAAAGCCTATGTGCAGATCGTCGGCACCTTGGTGCGCTATCTTACGAAAGTCGGTGTGTGATGGTGAAAGGAACGACGAATCGTATCGATGATCTGCTGGCATCCGTGACGGGTGACTTGCTGGGTGAAGTCACGCAAACGTTTCAAAACCATACTATTCGGGTGGAGCGCATCTTGTTAGAAATGGTGCGCCCCGACCCGGTGCAGCCGCGCCGGGTGCTGCCGGAGAGTATTCACCTCCGCTTTCACAACAGTCATGTCACGCCAACCCAAGCCCTGCGCGAACTGGTACAGCTTGTGCAAATTGCAGCACGGCAGCGCGGACGACCGTTCAACAGCGTAGTAGAACTGCTGCCGAATACCGACGATGAACGCGAACAGGAAACGAATACTTTGCTCTCACCTGAAGAGCAGTTACTCCTTGATCTGGTCAATCTCGCCATCACGATCCGCGACGATGGGCAGGTCAATCCGCTGACGGTGGTCGATGTCTCTCAGGGAGTAACGCGGTTGTTCCGCATCGAGACGGGTGAACGACGGTATTGGGCAACATGGCTGCTGCGCGACTTCATCCCCAACTATACGGGTGACGGAATGATCCCCTGTATCCTCGTTCCTGAAAAGCAGTCCTCCATTTTTCGACAGGCAAAGGAAAACACTGCGCGGTCTGGATTAACAGCAGTCGCGCTGGCACGCCAAGCGGCGTTGTTGCTGCTCACGGTTCATGGCTACGAGATTCCCGCTTATGCGGTTGGTAACGACTTCTACCGTCAGGCACTTCAGCTCGATTTACGCAGCAGACGTGAGTATACCGATGCTATTCTCAGCGCAATGGGCGGAATGAAGAAAGGGTATTTTAGCGAGATTAAGGCACTTCTCCGTCTAGCTGATGAGGCTCTTGAAATCGCCGATCGTCATGGAATTGAAGAAGGTAAACTTCGCCATGTAATCGCGGTAGCGCCAGAATTACATGCTGAGATTGTTCGGCAAATTGTAGACTTCAATTTAACGAGCAGGCAGGTCAAAGAATTGTGTGAGGGGGATCGTATGCAGACAGACGAAGATGATCCCCTTGAACGACTTCCTGCTGCTGCCCTCAAAATAGCAAAAGTGACTCAATCAATCAGTTCAACTTCAGCACAAGACCTAGTACGGGCTTTGCTTAAACAAGAAGGCGACGCTGCAATTGCACGTGCGCGTTTGCAGGCAATGCGCAAACTGCTTTCAGAAGCCGAACGTCTATTGGGAACGGAATAAAAAGGTTCGCACGTGCGAACCTTTTGAGGATTTAGAGATGTCACCAAGAAACCATAGCCCGCCCTAGAAAACAAAATGCCCACTGCGGTGAGGCATGTGGGCGATAGGCTGTGATATTTGTGTGAACTAGGCACTCACACTGTATCACAGCCTGTCATCCCGTGCAACTGAACATCCATTTTTAACTACGTCTTACTGACGTGAGTTCTCTTCAACTTTGCATGGAGACAGGACAAATGAGCATTGATTTGGAGCAGATTCGCTCTGCTAATCCGATTGAACAGGTCATTGGCGAGAAATTTACGCTGAGGCGACAAGGAACGCGATTTGTCGGCATTGAGCATGACAGTTTAGTGGTGACACCTGAAACGGGACAGTACTACTGGAATTCCAAAGGTGAGTATGGGGATGCATTCGATTTTGTCGGGCGTCACCTGCTCAATTACAGTGCGGGTTGGAACAACCGTGATGCAGCAATGTTTATGGAGGCAGTACGCTATCTGGCGCAGCGTGCCGGGATCGACATTCAGACAGGGAACGATTTTCACAAGTCATCGGAGTGGGCGGAACGGCAGTTCGTCCAACAGCTACACGAGGAACTGCTCAATACCCCTGCTGCGCTTGAATATGTGACAAAAACTCGTGGATGGCAGCTTTCGACTGTCCGCAATACGCGGCTCGGTTTCATGCCGCAAGACAAACGCAAGTTGCTGACGGACTTGAATCTGCCTGACAAGTGGCGAAGCGTGATCGCCAAGTTCCCCGCCGGGATGATTGTGTACGTCCATCTAGAACGGGGGCGTTTGGTGTATCTGAGCGGACGCTCCATCGAAGGTAAGAAACACTATAATCCGCCGCGTGAAATCGTGGGTGAACGCCGTCCGTACTACAATCACCTGTACAACTCTGACGTGGAACGAGTTGCGTTAGTCGAAGGTCAAGCCGACGCCATCACCTTTGCGGAATGGGGCATCCCTGCGCTTGCCATTGCCGGAATGCACGTCGCGGATGATTTGCTCTCCGAACTTCGCAAACATCGCCGGGTGTTTGTCGCCCTCGATAACACGCCGGAAGCGATGGAGAAAAATCGGGAGATCGCTAAATCACTCGGTGCGACAGCCCTCATTCCACGCTTGCCCGAAAGTGTAAAAGATGCCAATGATTGGCTGGTGCAGCACAACGGTACTGCCGATGCGATGCAGGATGTCATGAATAATGCGAAAACGTGGTTGCAAACCGAGATCGAGCGGGTCGCGTTTCTGGTCGGACTGGAGCGCAAGGATGCGATGCGCGATCTGTTCACCCACGCAGTCGATCTCGATGACATGGAATTGAGCGAGTTCCGGACAGCACTGGCGAAACTCGGCATCAAAGGTGGTGTATTCAATGATCTGCTCAAAGCGGCTCGTGCCAATACGAAAAAAGAGGGAAAGGACGAGATGCCGCAAATCCTCGGTGATGACATCCCGCTGCTTTCACCCGCACTCGGTTTTCAGCGCGATGTTGCCATAGTGACGGTGTCCGTCATCGAGCGGACAAAGGATAAACGGCTCAACACGCAGCCCTATTTGGTCACCTCGTCACGTGATCTAGTGCGCCTAAGCGATGAACAGATCATTCTGCTGAATGGTAAAGAGGTCGCGCTGCGTGTGATCCCCGAGGGCTCGGACTTCCTCATGCGCTGGCGTTTCAGTGACATCCAGCGGTTTTTGAAAGGCGAGACGGTTGAACCCGATCAGGTTTTCAAAACCGTACATGACCTGTTTAGGCAGTTCGTCGATTTCCGCTCGGAGGTCGAAAGTGCCATTCTAGCGTTGTGGACGATTGGCACCTATTTCTACACGATGTTCCCGGCATACCCGTATCTTGCGCTGAACGGACCGAAGAACAGCGGCAAATCAACAGTCATGCGCGTGATGCAGCCACTCGCCTTTAACATGGTTAGTACGTCCGACCCAACCGGTCCGTCCATGTTTCGTCTGATCCATTACACGAGCTGCACGGTGGGCATTGACGAAGCCGAACGCTATCACAATCCCAAAGACCCCGGTATGCAGCAGATTCGTCAGCTACTCAACAGCGGCTACAAGCAGGGGATGCCCGCTATTCGCTTGATCGGTGAAGACATGAAACCGCAGGCGTTTGATGTCTATTCCCCCAAAATTCTGGCAGCGATTGCCGGGTTGGAAGACATCCTCGCGTCGCGGTGTATCGCTATCCCCATGCGTAGGACGGATAAGAAAATGCCGTCGTTCCCGCCGGATTTCGATGGGGCAGCCGTGCGTCATTTACTCTATACCTTGGCGCTCACCCACTTCTCGACCATCTACACCAACTATTCCGAGCGTCCAGAGCTGCACAAACTGCACAACCGCTCGGGGGAATTGTGGTCGCCGTTGGTTGCGCTGGCAGCGTTCTTCGAGGAACAGGGGAATATGAGCGGTTTGCTTGCTGCGATTTCGGACGCCGCCTCTTGGGATGAGCAAATTAGCGAAGGCAAGGCATTGAGTGACCGCGAAGAAGCGGTATTGCAGGCACTTGAAATCATGACCCGTAATCAGCCTGAATGGATCAAGGCAGCCGACTTACGTGAACAGGTGCGCGAATTGATGGGATACTCCAAGGAGCAAATGGGACACGCGCAGTGGATCGGTCACATTCTCAACCGTGTGCAGTTGGTTGACCGCCATCGGCGTAAAGCCTATGCGGGCGGACAGATGTACAGCGTGAAACGTGACGATGTTCTCGATATGATGCGCCGCTACGACGTGATTGTGATTGAGCGGTAAAGCAGCGCAACTTGCAAAACTGACCATACTGACCACTCTTCCGGTTGCGGAAATGGTCAGTGTGGTCGGTTGTGGTCAGTTTTTCGGATGTTGCTACAACAAATTTTAGCGAACGATTACCCTCTTTTATTCAATTTGTCGTGTTAATATCATGGTACACATCTGACCATGCGAAGATACCATGCCTACCGACACTTCGACCATCCGATACGACGTTTTCATCAGCTATGCACGCCGACGCCAACATGGGCGCTGCACAGGGGGATCGGACACAGCCTAAAGCAGCTTCATCTGCTCGACGACGTGGGACGTAAGCGCAGCATGGATGGTATTGCCTATGCCGTCTGTTCATTCGACGTCCTCAATATGATGCGTCGCTATGATGTACCAATGATCAATGAAATGCGGCCAAAACCCTGCATACCGTTCATACCATACCTACCTACCGTAGTTTCAGCAAGCATATGAAGAATATACAGGGTAAATTTTATTATGATTAAAAAGCATTTTCTTGCGCTATTGGGTCTATAACCAAAGTAGCTAATCGACATTAATCAGGTTGGTCCCAGCAAAACGAACAATGCTTGCAATATATCTCTTCCTGTAGATCTAGATCAGAATGTTGTCTTTTCTTCCATCGCATAGTAATGTTAGTATAGTTTCTGCCTACCTAGGAAATGAAGTCAATGAAACGGTACAATCCATCTATTCTAATAATTTTGTCGATTATACTTATTTTCTTGGCTATATCCACCCAATTACTATCGAATCTAAATCCGGTTGATGCCCAGATAGATCCAACATATCAGCAGATAACAGTGCAGGCTGAAATAGACCGAAGATTTGCTGCTACCAACACAGCACTGGTACAGATTCAGGCGACCCAAACCATCCAAGCAGCGTTTAACTTGGCATTAACCAGTACCGCAGAATATGAACGGATCGCAGCTGAAGCCACACTGTCTTTTCAGCAAACGCTTGATAGCGCATTTGATCAGGCTGTAACCGCTACCTTTGCTGCTCCCATAACTCAAACCGCTATTGCTGGGCAGCGCACATTAGAAGCACAGATTGCTAGACTTCGTGAACTCCTCCCTTCATTGCAGGTAATTGAAGTTTCCAATGCATCTCACTTTGCGCAATTAGCCACTCTTGTAGATCTGGACAATTGGTGTAGTCAAGTTGCTTTTTCTCCAGATGGTATTCTCTTTGCAGCATCGTGTGAACAGATCAATGGAAGTAAAATCTTTTTGTGGGAAACCCAGAATTTCCAACTGCGCTTCACAATTGAAAGTGAAGAGTATTTCGGTGAATCGTTGGTTTTCAGCCAAGACAGTACGAGACTAGTTGCTGGTAATAACATCTACGATGTGGTTAGCGGTGAACAAATTGCAAGTTTTCCTGCATCAGCAATGTTTGGAAGTGCGTTTAGCAGCGATGGAGAGCTACTTGCTGTTGCATCGACGCGGGGCTACGCAGTTATTTACGATGCATTGAACTTAACTGAACTTGGAAGATCACTGATGACGAGGGATGTAGGCGATGGTCGAATTTTCCAAGTTGAGTTTCGCCCCAATACCCATATTTTAGCTACGGCAGGAGAAGATGGGACAGTCCGACTTTGGGATATTTCCAACAACAATCAAGATACAATGCGTATTTTTGATGATTCCGTGTCTGCAATCGCTTGGAGTCCGAACGACCCCATTCTCATAATTGGAGGGAAGAGAAGTCGAAATACCAACGGAGGTAGTATAGTTATCCGAAACCTTCGTACTAACCGTGACTTAATTATTGATGACGCCGCAAGTTGGAGTGCATATGTACTCGCATATTCGCCTAATGGGAACATGATAGTTAGTTCAGGAGATACTACTTTGCGCTTGTGGGACGCAAGCTCAGGAAGTCTACTTCATATGCAAAATGGACTCGCAGGAGATGTTTTTGCACTGGCATTTAATCCAAGTGGCACATTGGTTGCTACAGCAAGCAGAGATGGTACGGTAAGTATTTGGGGTGTAGTGAATGACTGAAGAGCATTCATATGTGGAAAATCACTTTGGCTGTAATCTGCGTTCTTTGCGCTTGCTCCACGCAACCGACATCGTCAAACCTAAATGCCACACCAAACAATGCACTTACTTCCTCTGGACTTGGAGCTAATGCCACTGAAACCATAATCGCGGACACTGTCGCGTTGCTGTTTGCCGGAACACAAGCGGTGAACAGCACAGCGACGAGTTATGCTCAAAACAATCCATCACGAGTGCCGCCTACTTCAACACCTAAACCTGATGAAGAACCGACATATGCGGCAAGAGAGTGGTTTTCTGCAGTTTTAAATGGGGACGGCGCAACAGTTGGTCGATATACATGTGCAACTCAAGCCGAAGTGATGAGCCAAGCATCTTTCCTAATCGGATTAGGGGCAATGGGACTAAACTCATTAATCAGTGAAATTGTGCCTGGATTGGGGAGCCAAGTTGATACGAGTGGTATGGTTTTTAGCCTGTTGGAACAAAATGGCAGTATCGCGCGTGTGGCTGTTGGAGGGGAAGCCATATTATCCATCGGTGGTGGCTTTGAAACCACACAACCAAATGGGGTATTGATCATGGTCTACGAGGATAATCGCTGGAAATGGTGTGATTTTGAGGGGTAAAAACTTCATAATCATAATTTTAGATTAGCATGTGTATTCATAAGTATAGCTACAAAGCAAGATTGGATTGGAATGGTAGGGGAATAAATGAGCATAACTCCCCGTCCATTCCCGTAACCGAAACACCGATCAAAGCGATAAATGATCTGAGATTTAGCAATCGTGATCAGCTAATTGGTGTTTGCGATGCCATTGTAAATTGTGCCGGAGTTGATGCCTTCATTAACTTACATATCAAACTCATTTCTATCCATCTTCGTACCAAGAAATAATCGAACAAACTTTCGCTTCACAGAACATTTGAACTATACTGTTTTGGGCATGGTTGTAACAAGAAGATAACTTTTATGCCCAAACAGACCAACTTACAACAAACCCTGTGGGACATTCAGAAACGCTTCGGCGACCACGTGGTAGGGACGCTCGGAACGCGGGGCTTGCAAACTGCCGCTATTTCGAGCGGATTCTTCGCACTCGATGCGGTATTGAGCGCGGGCGGCATTCCCTACGGCGGATTGACCGAACTTGCTGGCGTTCCCACTTCCGGCATGACCACACTGGCACATCACATCATCGCGGGCGCACACCACACAGGCGATCCTGCCGTCTACCTTGACCCGAACGGCACATTCGATCCCGATTATGCCGTGCGCTGCGGTGTCGATCTTGACCGCCTGCTGCTCGTGCGCCCATCCGACGCGGCACAAGCGATCCTCATTGCCCGCGACTGCGTTCGCACGGGGAGCGTAGCGCTGGTCGTCCTCGATCTAGTTGGTTTGCCCGTGCGCGGCGTCAAACCGCTGGAACATCTGCGTGATTCCCTCATACGGTCACGCTGTGCCGCATTGATCCTGCACAGTCAACCGTTCCCCTCAACGTTGGATGTGTTCTTTCAGGTGAGGCTGCGTATCGAGCGAGCGGGTTGGCTCACACAGGGACGCGATGTATGTGGTTATCAAACTCAAATCACGGTGGTGAAGGATAAGTCACGCGAGGGCGAACGGCGTGTCATGCTGGATATTCGCACGGATCGCGCAGTGGACGGAGGTAACCCATGATTGCCTGTGTCCGTATTCCTTATTTTGCCGTCGCTCTCGAACAACTGCGTGCGGTCGCGCTGCGGCACGCGCCGATCCTGCTCATCCGCTATGACAAACGCGGCGGCAGGGTGATCGCGCTGTCACCACAAGCAGAGGCGCTCGGCGTGAGTCTCGGCATGTCGGTAACGCGAGCGCGAGCGCTGTGTCCACCGGGAGCATTCATCACCAGCGAAGCGGATCGCTATACAGGTACGCTGGATCGGCTGCTTGGTATTCTGTGGACGTACACCAATCGCGTCGAAATTGACGAGGCAGCATTCCCGCACACGCTGATCGCCTATCTCGATCTCGGCAGGTTGCACGAGGATGCTGCGCGGGAACTATTGGAGGGCGTCATTGAGGCGCTGCGCTCCAAGCTGCATCTCAACGCATCAGTCGGCATGGCGGACGGCAAATTCCTAGCACGACTCGCGGCACTCCAAGCCGAACATGGGAAGATCATGTTCGTCCCGCGTGAGACAGAGGCTGCATTTGCCGCGCCGTTCCCGGTCGATGTGCTGCCCCTGAACAAAGAAATGGCACGCAAGCTCAACCTGTTGGCTATTCGCCGGATCGGAGAATTTGCCGCGCTGCCCCGCGCAGCCGTGATCGGGCAGTTCGGCAGAGTGGGCAAAGCGATCTATCTGCTGGCACAAGGCTTGGATGGCAGCCCAATCACCCCACGCCGGATGCCGCCGTCCGAAGCGGTGCTGCGCCAGTTCGACCCACCGATTGAAGAACGGACGCGGCTCGACATCGCCATACATCTATTGGCGGATGATCTCGCAGAGCGGCTGGAAAAGCGCGGATCAGCATTGCACCGTTTGCGCGTGACGCTCACGTTTGAACGCGGCGAGATGCGCTCCGAAGAACTGTTCCTGCTCGAACCGGTCGCCACCGCACGAGGAATCGCGGAGAGCATCAACCGGCTTATCGAGCGAATGCCGACGACCAGTGGGATCACGAGCATCGAGGTGTGTCTCGCGCACTTGGTATCAGCAGCACCGCGCCAATTGGAACTGTTCCGCGATCAACCTGCACGGACAGCGTTGATCGACCTAGCACATATCTTGACAGAACGATATGGGGGTCACTGCTATCAGGCGGAACTGCGGGATCGGGGCGCAATCCTGCTCGAACGCCGTTTCGCACTCAAGCGGATCGATGCCTCATGACGCGCGTGTGGATACAAGGGGATGCGATCACTGCCGAAGTGGACGATGTGAGCAGTCCGATCCGTTTCACATGGGCAGGGCGGACACATAACGTAAAAACAGTAGCGAACCGCTGGCGCGTCGATGCGAACTGGTGGCGACTGCGCCTTTGGCACGAATACTTCAAGCTGACGACGGACACGGGTTTGTTGGTCGTCGTCTACCACGATCTCGTAGATGGTGAATGGTACTTGCAGCGTCTGTATGACTAACTACGTCGAACTCCACGCCCACTCGTATTTCAGTTTGCTGGACGGCGCGTCATCGCCGGACGACTTGCTGAGGCGGGCGCGTGAACTGGGGATGGACGCGCTCGCACTGACGGATCACGACGCGGTATATGGGGCGGTTCCATTCGTGAAAGCGGCGCGAGAGATTGGCATCCGCCCAATCCTCGGCGCAGAGATGACCTTAGAAGGCGATCCCACGCCGCATCACCTGACGCTGCTCGTCGAAGAGGCGTGCGGATGGGCGAACCTGTGTCAGCTCATCACGCTAGCGCGGCACAACGCGCCGAAAGGGAACGCGCTGCTCCCATCGGATGCGCTCGAAGGACACACCAAGGGCTTAATCGCTTTATCAGGCTGTCGCTTGGGGGAGATTGCAGCCGCGATACGGTATAACGATCCGCAAACAGCGCTCAAAACCGCGCAGCGTTACCGCGATTTGTTTGGACGTAATCATTTCTTCATCGAATTACAGCATCATCTCCTGCCGCATGATGACTCGCTGACCGCGGATCTCGTCGCACTGGCGGAACAGATTGGTGTGCCTTATGTTGCTACCAACAATGTTCACTATGCACGGCGCGAATCGAGCCGATTGCAGGATGTGCTGGTGTGCATCCGCCATCTGAAACCTCTCGAAGAAGCCGCTTCGCTCTGTCGCCCCAATTCCGAATACTATCTCAAATCGGCGGACGAAATGTGTGCGCTGTTCGCTGATTATCCCGATGCAATCACCCAGACTCGGCATATCGCGGAACGCTGCACGTTTGACCTGTCGTTCGGTTTGCAAGAACTTCCCACTTTTCCAGCACCAGAGGGCATGAGCGCACATGCGTACCTCCAAAAGCTGTGCGTTGAGGGTTTGGTGACACGGCGTATCGAACCGACGGACGAAATCAAGCGACAATTAGACTACGAACTTGGCGTGATCGAGCGCAGCGGCTTGGCGAACTACTTCCTGATCGTCTGGGACCTTGTGCGCTTTGCGCGAACGAATGACATTCTCTGTCAGGGGCGCGGATCGGCGGCGAACTCGCTGGTGGCGTATCTGCTTGGCATTTCGCCGGTCAACCCGATGGAACACGATCTCGTTTTCGAGCGTTTCTTGTCCGATGAGCGGCAGGTGGTGCCAGACATCGACATCGACTTTCAAGCGGATCGACGCGAAGAGGTGATTCAATACGTCTACGAGCGTTACGGGAACGAACACGCGGCGATGGCATGTACGTTCGTCACCTTTCGCGCCCGGTCAGCGATCCGGGATGTGGGCAAGGCGCTCGGACTGCCGCCGGAGGTGCTGGATCGTGCCGCCCGCACGATTGACACGTTCAAATCGGGGCGTATCGCCGAAGTGGGCGATCTCGATGCAATCTTCGGCTCGAAAGCGACCTTTGATCAACTTGCCGACCTCGCTGACCAGATTGACGGTTTCCCGCGTCACCTCGGCATTCACAACGGCGGCATGATCGTCATGGGCGTGCCGCTGTCATCGCGGCTGCCGACGGAACTCGCAACAATGCCGGATCGCTATGTTGTGCAGTGGGACAAGGACGCTATCGAGGATGCGGGCTTGGTCAAGATCGATATCTTGGGACTCAGGATGCTGTCCGCTATCGCCGAAGCGAAGCAGACAGTAGAGGCGATCACGGGTCAGCCGCTCGATCTCGATGAACTGCGCTTCGACGATCCCGCGATCTATGACATGGTGAGCGCCGCCGATACCATCGGCGTGTTTCAGGTCGAGTCGCGGGCGCAGCAGCAGGTCTTGCCGCGCTTGCAACCGCGCCAGTTCAACGACCTGATCGTCTCCATCTCGCTCATCCGTCCGGGACCTGTGCAGGGGAACATGGTGCATCCGTATCTACGGCGACGGCTGGGACAGGAAACAGTCATCTATCCACACCCGCTCTTGCAGCCCGCGTTGGAGGAAACACTCGGAGTCGTGTTGTTTCAAGAACAGGTCTTGAAGGTGGCACGCGACCTTGCAGGATTCACAGGTGGGCAAGGCGAAGGGCTGCGCCGTGCGCTTGGATCGAAGCGGGCGCATGAGGCACTGGATCGCTTTCATGTCGCGTTCCTCGACGGGGCGGCGCGTAAAGGCGTAGAGAACCCGATTGCCGATGCCGTCTTTGATACGCTGCGTGCCTTTGGAGGCTATAGTTTTCCTAAAAGTCATGCGGCGGCATTCGCCGTACTGGTCTACCAGTCGGCGTGGTTCAAGCACTATCACCCGGCGGCATTTTATGCAGCGCTCTTGAACCATCAGCCGATGGGCTTCTGGAGTCCGGCAGCAATAGTCAATGACGCCAAGCGACATGGCATTCGCGTCCTACCCGTCGAGGTCAATATGAGTGCGGGCAAATGCACTGTGCAGGGCGGGGCGATCCGCTTAGGTTTTAATCAGGTCAAAGGCTTCGGTGCTGTGGCGATTGAGCGCGTTATGGAAACGCGCATGGTCAGCGATTTCTGCTCACTGGCAGATTTCTGCCACCGAACGCAGCTCCCACAGCGATTGATCGAAAACCTGATCCTCGCGGGCGGGATGGATGGGTGGGGTAAGACGCGCCGTTCGCTCGTGTGGGAACTGGGCAAACTCGACTACCGACCCGATACGTTGCCGCTTGACCTACCTGAGGATACGCTTGATCTGCCGCCTGTGTCGTTGCTGGAAGTGATGGGCATCGAATACGGACTGCTCGGTATATCGCTGCGCGATCACGTCATGACTCTCTACCGCCCACAACTGCTTGAACGCGGGATACTCGGTAACCGTGATCTCGAACGCTGTCAGGATGGCGACACGGTGACGGTCGCGGGGCAAATTCTCGTGCATCAAGCGCCGCCGACGGCAAAAGGACATCACTTCATTACGCTGGAAGACGAGGACGGATTCATCAACATCATCGTGCGTCCCGATGTCTACGCGCAGTACCGCCGTGTGCTGCGCGAGTCGCCGCTGCTGGTGATTGAGGGGACGGTGCAGCACAGTCGCGGCGTGCTGAATGTGATCGCAGCAAACGCATCAGCACTCCCTTAGTCCTGCGCGAGTAGGGTCAGGCAGGTGATCCGGTCGCGTTCGTGGCGACTTCAGCGCCGTGAACCCATGCTCAAGGCGTTGGTGTACAATCTGCACCGTTAAGTGCTACCTCTTTCCATTTTATCTTTGCAACTAAGCAAGCCGAAGGAGGAAAAATCCAATGTTAATGCTGAAATTCAGCCGGCGCGTCGCTACCGTGGTTCTGAGCCTGTTGATTGCCGGAATTGTGTTCGGGCAGTCGCAAGCCGATCAGGAAGTGAGCGATCGGCTCATCATTCGTGTTACTCCCTACGATTATCAAACACAGCCCTCACAACTGATTGTTTATGACCCACAGCAAACGCCCGCCCTAACGACGCTTATTTCTGACATCACGTTCCGCTCATTTGTCGTGAGCCGTGCGGGGCAGATTGCAGTGTCGATGAACCACGAAGTGGAACAAACCGCCTCGATTGCCCTGATAAATCTCCGTCCCGCTGAGCCTGAGCCTATCACGATACAGACGTGGCAGGGGGTCAGCGCTTACCCGCTGGCGTGGAGTCCCGATGGCGCGAGGCTGCAATATATTGTCGAAGACGGCAGCGGACATTATGAACTGTACGTCTGGGAGAACGGGACGAACACGCTCCTGACGCGCGATTTTGTACCAGTGTTCAGCGGGCGCTTTGAGGCGAGCGAAGACTGGAGTCAGGACGGCAGCCTAATTTTCTCCACACCTGATCAATCTGAACAACTGAGACTTCAGGTATGGAATGGAGAAACCACGATGGACATCACGCCACCTGATCTACCTGCCGCTGTTGAGCGCTATAGCGCAAGTTGGAGCTTGGATGAGCAAGTGGCATTTGTTGCAATTTTCGGACTAAGGGGCAGAGCGATCCATAAAGATTTGTACCTGTGGGATGGCGAGACGACTCGCAATCTGACGGAAGCACCGGGAGAAGGGGATTACGACTATTTTGCGCCTGTTTGGTCAGCGGATGGGCGGCTGATGTTCGCCGCGAATACTCCACATGGGACTGATGTTGGGACATGGACGGGAGGAAATGGGCGAAATATCGAAACCGGGCTGATGGCAAATGTTGTGAGTCTGGGTTGGACGGCGGATGGGCGCGTTTTCTTCTCTGCCACAAAAACCGGGGAAATCTTCTATCAAGTATATGTTTCGGACGGCACATTTCTGCACAACATCAGCGAAAACGCGCTGGTGGATACATTTGCCGTGCCCTCGCCTGTTGATCGGCGATTGGCGCTTTATACGTGGAACGCCGATCGGATCAGCGTTCACGATGCCCAAAATCATGTACTGCTCGATACTGAAGGGCAGTTTCAGCCCGCATGGAGTACGGATGGAGCGCTTGCCTTCTGCCGCCGCACTGAAACTGGATGGTCACTGATGCTGTGGGATGGCTACTCCGTTTGGGAAGCCGCAGATGGGTCTATGGTCAGTGCACAGTGGGAGAGCGGCGCGCGAGTTGCGTGCGTCCCGCCGTGGTGATCGTCGGCCTTTTGTCAGGCGTGTTTACAGAATCTATAGAAACAGCTCAAGTGTTCAAATATCGTTAAAGTAAGTGTTCGTTTTCTGAATGTTTGAGTCAGGCGAACTTTCGGTAGAAATCCGCCGTGATCTGCCTGCATGGGTCTGCCCCCTGCCACGTTCGGTGAGCCATTTCCCTCGGCGGCGCTCGTGCCGCTGTCATTTGCGGTGCGCTTGGCTTGCGCATCGGTTTCGCGCCCGCGTCCGAAGAAGATCGGCGCGGACGCGGGCAAGAACGCCCGCAGTCCGGGGAACGGCGAGCCTTTCCAGAACTCGATAGATTTGGGGCGTTCCGGCTCAACAGGGAGACGTGCAGCAGGTGTTTCCAGCAATCGCAGCAGCAGAATTTTCATATCCGGAGAGATACCACATCCCATCCGTAACCAGAAGATCACAATGACAATGTCGCATTCAGCTGGCAGCGGCAAGCCCTAATTGATCGCCTCTTGTGGCGTCATGGTCGCCAAAAGCGGCGTGTCAGCGCCTTCTTTGTCCCACGTGACCCGGCGAATCGTAAGCTTGTCCCGGAAGGCGGGATCGTAGGGCAGTTGATCCATGAGCTTAATCGCCTCGGCGCGTTCAGCGGAAACATCACCGGGCGAAGACAAGAAAATACGGAAGTGGCGGGGTTCGGAGATCATTGTTTAGGACTCAGCCAAGCGTATAAGTAGATAGCGGTGGCTTCGATCAATGTCGAAATAGTGTTGATAAAGCTCTTTACTTATTCTGGCACTCACTTGGCTGGCAGGGAGTGGCTCATTATCGCCGCGAGTGTAGTGTCCATGTCGGTTGATTTCAGCCGCGATCTCCGTTGTCGTCATCCAGTGATTTTGATTGTCCTGTAATACGCGAATAATAGCCTCGTGCAAGTCCATATCTCGTTCCTTTGCTACAACTGTCACGGCGTTTTACCTATCCAAACACTTCATATGTTATCAGGTGTAACTCTTAGGCTTTGAGCAACTCCAGCAGCAAGCTTTTCGCTGTCAGTGCGGACATAGGAGATAAAGACGCGCGGTTCAGTGTCCATGATTGTTCCTATCGAAATTCTCGCACAAATTGCAGTCGTACAGCGTTTGCTTGTCTTTGCGAAGATGATTATAGCGAGTTTCTCCAATAGAGAGGCGAGATCAAGTCAATGTTGGGAGAAAAAGTTTTGAGAAGGCGCAAGGCAGACTTGGTTGAACGGACTTTTGAGTGCCAGTCCGCTCGAAACGGCGGATGACCACACGCTGCGGCTTTGTACCCCCGTCCATGCCCATCCTGTCGATGGTTTCGGTGCGGACGAACTGCCACCGTAGCACGACGCGGACGCACGTCCAGCCGCAAGCGGCTGCTGCTCGGATTTTGCTCCGGGCTTGTGCCGCTGCGCTCACCGCAAAATCTGGCAGGGACAAGCCGACGTGCGTCTGATTCGCGTCATGCTCTTTGGGTGGCGTTCCGCACCTTAACAAAATCATCGACCGAACCAGATGCTGCTACGGGTGGATTGCAAAGCTCCCCATGGCGCTGCGGACTATCCGCAGCAGAAGCCCTAGCGAGCAGCACCCGGTTCCAAGATGTATCCTCCTCCCCGCAAAACGGCGGGGTATGACCGATGGTCGTGAACTGCGGTAAACACAAGAAGCCGCGTCGGAAAGACCTCTGAACACGGGCTGAGGCGTCGCAAGAGACGCGAACAGCAAGTCACGTTCGGGCCACAACCGGTCATCATAGAGGAGTTTCAACGGATACTTTTCCGCGCTGCTTCTCCGCTCATAAAGCTGAGGGGCGGCGCGGTTTTCATTACTCGATCTGATGCACTTCATCGGAGGTGCTTATGCACATTCAGACTTCAACGCATCTGATGATCGCGGGCAGCCGCTACGCGACTCGTGAAATGCTCGACTACGCACGTCGTGCAGTGCGCCGCGCACATCAGCTCGGCTGGACGATCATCGTTGGTGACAATCCGAAGGGCGTGGATATGGCGGTCGTTCAGGAATGCCGCCGTCTCAAGGTGAAGGTGATCGTGGCGGGCATCGGCAATTTCCCGCGCAACTACGGCTGCAAGCAAGGTTCATATGTCAAAGTCACGCGCGATCTGTATCGCAGCGCGGGCGGCGATCTGCTCAACGGATACACTGCCCGTGACCGCTGGATGGTCGACAACTGTCAGCGGAGCCTGTTCATCTGGAATGGCGATAGTCCCGGCACGAAGGCTGGGTACGAATATGCGGTACAGCGCGGCAAAGAGGCGCATCTGATCAACTTCGACCGGAGTCCACAACCATGAACGTCCATATCATCGCGGTGGATACTTACGGGGCAATGCGAATCACTGCACCGCAGACGGGACAGCTAGTCAGTGCTCATAAGCTCGGCTACACCAGTGCCGTCACTGCTGTGCTGTTGGCGTTGTATGGCGAGAAAGCGCGGGATGTGTCGCCGAAACAGGCATCGTACCGCTACGTGCAGATCGACGGCGAGGTCGTGGTGCGGCATGGTCACATTCTCCTCACGCTGACGGCAGATGAACTGGCAAAAACGGAACGGATCACACGCCAGCATCATCGCGCTGGCGTGTACCTGTGGCGTGATAAGAAGTGGTGGGCACTGCCCGACAGCAGCCACACGGACTACACCGAACCCGGCTACCATATCGGTCCCAACTTTGATCCGATAGGCTTTCGCCCTCCTTCACCCTCGACAGGCGAACGGGAAAGCGTGGTCACGGGTATCACCGCTGAAAAGAGTCGGCGCGAAGAAGGCGGCAAGGTCTGGTGGTGGCTGGGTGGCGAGACATATCCGCACCGTGACCTGCTCAAGCGCCATGGCGCACGTTTTTCAGGCAAGCGGAAAGCTTGGTATTACGTGGGTGCAGAATTGCCCGCTGCAATCCGGGCATTGGTCACAAGCGAAGACCAAACCGATGCCGACGAGCCGGAAACAGCATCCGCCTCCCCGCTGCTGACGATCTTCGGCGGGCGGATCACGGGAAAAGAACGCGCATCGAACGGTGACATCATCCTGCGGGGCGAGAACGGCATCTTCGCCACTCGCACCACCTGGATCGACCGAAACGACAAACTCGAAACAATATGGGAATTCGACCTGTCCCCTGAAGCGTGCGTTGGCGATCCGCTGCCCGCGATCCAAAAGGCACTGCAGACGAATAACGCCCTGTATTCCCTCTACACGCGGAAATGGCACTTCGAGCAACCGGACAAGCTGGAAGCGCTCGATGCGCTGGCAGAACAGGTATCGTTCACTGACGATGATCCCTGCACGGTCGATGAAGCTGCCGTCATTTTGGGGATGCAGGTCAAGGATGCTCCTATTGTCGAACCGCCGCCGCGCCTGTTCGCACTGCACGACACTGCCTATGCCCGTCACGAACTCGAAACGGCGGACAGCAAGCCTATCCCAACCGGAACAGGTGGGAAAGTCGTTAAGCTCTACCATCACAACGCGAAGCACGGCTGGAGCTATGACGTTGAGTTCGAGCAGATCGGTGTGTGCTGGTCATTTGAGCGCGAACTCACGCCGCATGAACCGATCCCTGGTATCAAGATCGTGCGTGGCGCAGTCGCCCCACCCGGTGCAGTGCTGCCTCCGACCGACGCTGAGATCAAGCGGACGATGCTCGAGTACGGTCAGCAACCGCCCGCTGAGGAAATCAGCACCGATGTTGAACCGGAGCGTGAGCCAATTTCCACGCCTGAGGAGCAGTCGCCCGCCATCCGTATCCTCAAGCCCACGCCACTGCCTGCCGACGGTGAACCGCTGGACGCGGTGCAGACCGCCATTCGTTCGGTCAAGATGGAACCTATCGCCGCAGTGCAGGGCGCAGAGCTTACCAACGGACGCACAGGACGCATCGATCAGGCGTATGTCGGGGAACTGACGGGCAGCATCACCGGACAGGTGTTTTGCTATGGATACAGCGTGCATGAGGGCGTGTGCATCTACGTGAATATGGCAGGTCCCAGAATGGGCGCGGAAGCAATCCGTGCCAAGTTGAGCAAAGGCGATCAGGTTTCGGTCGTGCCACCGAACGCGCCTGCCGTCGAACTCACCGCGGGTGAGGGCAATTCGGGGATGTATCACCCGTATCTGCATTATCTCCCTGAAGCCCGCTTCGCCTCGCTGATCCTCGTGCATGATTGGGCGATCACGCCGAACTACGGCGGCAAGTCAACCACCTTCATCTTTCGCACGAGTGAAGCGCAAGCAATTGCCAAGCTCAAGCACCACATCACGCAGCTTGTGAATATTCCAGTGTTCGATATATGGTCGGCATATCTGTACCAAGCAGGGCAGCAGGCGATGCTCGTCCGCAAGGCACGCTCGGCGGGCGGGATTGACCTGCTTTCGGTTGCTTTGGATATCGATGAGTGGACACGGCTCATCACGGGTGGGCTGGAACAACGGATCATCACTCTGCCGGAGTAGACGGTATAATCTGGCTCACGACGTTGGAGTGCGTATGAAGAACATCTATTTGATCGGCTTTCGCGGCACCAGTTTTCAAGTGCCGGAATACAAATCAGAACCCGCCTTGATCCGGGCGGGGCATGTCGGGTTCGCGTTTGAGGATGCGCCGGACTTCATCTTTGGGTTTCATCCCACGCCTGAAGCCGTTGAAGCGGTGGGCGGCGAAGAAGCAGCGATTGAGTGGTTGAAAGAAAATGAACCGCTTGACGGCGCACTGCAAGCCGACCGCCCGATTTTCATGCGGGCGTATGCACTGCAACAGCAAGGGGCACGCACCGACGTCTGGCAAATCACGCTGGAACTGCCGGATGACGAATATGAGCGCATACGGGCGCAGGCACTTCAATGGTATACTGAGAAAACAGTATTCACGTATGCCTTTCCTGTGCGGGGACAACCACCGCTCCCGGATCGCGATAACTGCGCAACCTTCCCCCGTCGTCTGACACTACCACTCCCGGAACCGACCGGGCAGCTGGTGCGCTATATCGCGGTGCTGGAAAGTCAAGGCACACGTTGGAAACCGGAAGGAAATTAACTGATGATGCAAACGGATGCGATCCCTGTCGATGAGCGTCTGCTCAAGGCGATGGAACTCAAACTGAGTGATTTGGCGGCACTGTGGCGTGGCAAGAAAGCCTCGCCTCAGGCTGAGACGATTGTCCGGCAGTATCAAGCCGTGCTGCGCTGCATGATCGAGCTTGGCTTTCGTGAGCCGCTGGATGCCGACTCTGAACTCCCCAACCGGCTGATGCCGCTCGAATACCTCGACTTATTCAAACAGCCGTAACACCACTCACAACTCGCTTTGTCAACCGCCCCCGCTCAAACGGGGGCTTTTTGTATTTCAGGAGAAGACTCATGGCGCGTGCAGGGTAGCAGGCGATGCTCGTTCGCAAAACACGATCAGCAGGTGGAATCGACCTGCTCACCGTCGATCTCGACGCGGAGGCATGGACCCGACTGATTACAGGTGGCTTGGAAAAGGGCGTAATTAAGCTCAGCGCTTAAGCCCGGTAGAATTCAGGCGGTGCGCCATTCGACTCGCATAGTCGCTTTCTCCTTCATTCTGTGCGTCACCCGCGTGATTATCAAGTCTCGCGCCCCAAGACTGCAATGACAGGGAAGTGATCTGAGCCGAGCTCTGGTCCCGTGGCAGCATGTAGTGTGCGAAACATAGCACTGTGCCAGATGTAGTCGATTCGTAGGAGAGGTGGGACAAACGAAGGTAATCCGGCAACCGGGGCATACGGCCATGTTGAACCAAACCCTGAACCCGTCTCACGATATGCGTCACGCAACTGCCTTGCAATGTCTCCATATTTCACTGCGTTATCGCTCATGTTGAAATCCCCGCCAACGATAAAGGGGTACGCCTCCGTGGCAAGTACGCCGAGCAAACGATCAACTTGAGCATTTCGTCTCATATCATCGTACTTGAGTAACATGTTCAGAAACGGGTGATACAGTGGCAGATGAATATGTGGATCGTCCCGCTGCGGCATCGACAAATGGACGTTGTAGATCGCGACGGTTTGTTCGTTCCATACAACCTCGATTCGTTCATTGGAGGCGAAATCTCCTTCCAGAGCATAACGATTATGAACGAGAATAGGATGCTGTGACAGGATGGCATCTCCCCATGGACGAAATTCAAGTGATTGGCTCACCTGATAAGGATAGAGATCGTTCAATTGAGGAATGGGGACACCTGCCCAGACCGGTGGCACTTCTTGGAGTAAAACAATGTCCGCATTTGTTTCTCTCAGCCATGCAACCACACGGTCGAGCTGGGGATTAGCACCCCACACATTGAATGTCACCACCGTGAGCGACGCTTCTTGCTCCGCATCTGAACGAATAACTGCATTGCCGCGCACAAATCGGGGGAACAACCAGCCTACGCCAATGCCGAGCAAGAGCAGCGTGGCAACCACGGTACGTTTCGAATGGAGACTCAGCGCAATCGGCAGTACAAGGAACAACGGAAGAAAGTAATACGGGGCAAAATTGTTAAACCACGCTAGCCACCATTCCCCATCGCCGACAAACAGCCTGAGCAACACATAGCCCACAAGCGCAACAACATAACCTTCGAGCATAAAGGCCAACAGCATCCGAAACCAGCGGAACCATGTTCTTGTGTGAGTTGGTGACGTTGGTGAAACAAGCACAGGTGGAACTCTCCTCAGCTTAACCCACCGCCATTGTACTACAGTCGAAAATTGGAATTGAAAGGACACACCATGGCACGCGCCGAATCCAAGATGATCATGGGCTATCTGCCTATCGAGAAGCGCCACTACCCGGCGCTCCTGTCGTTAGTTGCGCCTGCGACCTCCTCCGTGCGCCTGCTCGATCCGTTCGCGGGCGAAGGCGCATTCCTCGAAGCGGCGGCGAAAGCATGGAACGTCACCCCTTACGCTAATGAACTCGACGGCGAACGCGCGGCGGCTTGCATTTCTCGCTTCGGCGCGACTCAAGCAGTACGCTGCGATGTCGAACGGCTGGTCGCCTCCAACAACGCTTTCGGCGCGGCATGGCTCAACCCGCCTTACGATCATGACGCGGCAGCAGCGGGCAGCAAGCGCGTCGAGTTCCGCTATCTGCGCCATGCATGGAAATGGGTGCAGGACGGCGGACTCGCACTTTGGTGTATTTATCGTCAGCACATCACGAGTGAGGCAGCAGCGTTTCTGGCGAAGCACAGCAGCCGTGTTGATGTCTGGGCGCTGCCGGGCAAGCATTTGCACGAGTACGATCAGATGGTCGTCGCGGCGATCAAGGGTGTGCCGCTTGACCCCGCCGCGCTGTATGAGCAGATCATCCGTGACCGCGATCACCCGCAGTCGCTCACCGTGCAGGCGGAACCGATCTACCGACTGCCCGCGCCGCGTCCGATTCAGAGGTTTGTGTTCGCGCCGGATATGCTCGATGAGGTGGCAGGGCTGAAGCTGATCGAGGAGCAGGGCGCGTGGAAGACGGGCGGATTTCAGGCGCTTTTGGAAGTTCCCCCGCCACCCACCGAGATCGAGCCGGTCGTCGCCCCGCGTCCAGGACACCTCGCGCTGGTGCTGGCGGCAGGCGTAGCCGATGGTGCGGTGATCGAGACGGTGGAGTATGGGCGGGTGGCACTGCGCGGCAAGACACGCCACGTCGAGCAGATCGCCCGCGTCGAGGTCGAAGCCGATCCCAATGATCCCGAACGGCAGGTGAAGAAAACGACCATCCGGCTGAAACCATCGACCATGCTTTCGCTGCTCGGCGGCGATGGCACGACGGTCGAGATGGAAGGCGACGAAGCACTCTTGGGCTTTATCACCTCGAACAAACAGGCGCTGGCAGGATACTTGAACACGAAGTTCAAGCCGATGTACAGATTCGACTTCGCGGGCATCGGGCACTGGTTAGATCGTATTCGGCTCAAGGGTAAGTACCCGATGTACACCGCCCAAAAGCATGTGGTTGGTGCGGTCGTGCGCGGCTTCCAATCCCGCGACAGCATTCTCCTCGTGGGCAGCATGGGTACGGGGAAAACGCTCATGGGCGGTTCGGCGGCGATCAGCATCGCGTCGGACGTAGTTACAGCGCTGAAAGACGATATTCGCCCGGATCAAGTCGTGTTGATTGTGGCGCCTCCCCACTTGATTGAAAAGTGGAAACGCGAACTTCATTCAATCAGCCCGCACATTCTGGCGGAACGGATCGACCGCCATGAAGACATGAAGGCATTTATGGACAAGGCGGCGCGAATTGGCAGGGGTATCGCCAAGATCGGCTTGATCAAGCGTGACCTGACCAAACTCGGCTGCGCGTGGGAGCCGTCGGTCGTCTGGCGGACGGAAGTGGTTGCCCTCTGGCGGCACGGTGCGCCTGTTCCGGATGGGTATCTCTCGCACCAACGCATTCGGCGTGAGCGTGTACCGAAGTGTCCGCACTGCGGGAACACCGTCATGCAGGAAAAGAAGGGTGTGAGTATGCCCGCATCCCAGTCGTGGCTGGAAGACGGTAAACGGTCGTGCGCGATGTGCCAATCTCCACTCTGGCGCGAGAGCCGGGATCGCGGGTCGCAGCCGAAACCGGGCGAGAAGTACGCGACCAAAAACCCACGCTATCGCCTCGATGAATACCTCAAGCGCATGTACCCGGATCGCGTCTATCTGCTCATCTGGGATGAGGCGCATGAGGCGCAGCACTCGGACACGGGGAACGGCGAATCCTTCGCCCGCATGGCAGGTATGGCAAAGAAGGTCTTAGCGATGACCGGTACGCCGTTCAACGGACGCTCGTCGTCGATCTTCAATCTGGAATATGCGCTCAATCCGCGTGTACGTGAGCAATACAACTGGGGTGGTGGCAAACGGTTTGCACCCAAACAGCGCAGCACACGCACGTTTCAGGAAGTCATCAGCGACAGCACGAATCAGCGCGGGCGCGCCGAGTCGCGTTGGGTCGCCGCGATGGGCGTGCGTGAGCAGGTTGTCGAAGAACGCCCCTCGTATGACCGTGATACGGGCGCGTATACGGGAACTTCGACTTACGAGCGTCCCTACCAAGAAGCGCCTGGAATTTCGCCGCTGCTGGTCGCGGAGGTGCTGGATCACGCGATCTTTTTCAGCCTCGGCGATCTGGGTAAGGCGCTCCCACAATACGAGGAAATTGCGCTCCCGGTCGAACTTGATGCCGATGTCTACGCCGAATACGACCGTACCCGCCAGCGCCTCAAGGATTACCTGATCCAGCGCCGATGGGAGGGCGATGCGACCTTTCGCGGAGCCTACCTGCAATGGTCGATGGGGTGGGTGAACGCGCCGTTCCGTCCGTATGAAGTGATCCACAACCTCAAGCATCCGATCACCGGGGCGAAAGAGCCGTATACCGTCGCCTCGATCCCCTCTTACGGCGACGACCGTATCTTCGCCAAGGAACAGGCGCTCATCGACCTCGTGCGCGAAGAACTCGCATCGGATCGCCCCTGCGTGATCTACTTCCGCCAGACTGCAACCAGAGATATACAACCGCGTCTGGAAAGCCTGATCCGCCAGCACATCCCCGCAGCGCGAACGTTCATTCTCGCCAACACCGTCGATGCCGAGCGACGCGAGGCGGTCATCGAGCGCGAGATCGCTAAAGGGATAAATGTTGTCCTTTGCAACCCAGAGTTAGTCAAAACTGGGCTGGATCTCATCCACTTCCCGACGTTGATCTTCTTCGAGATCGTGTTCAATCTCTCGACGATGATGCAGGCGGCAGCACGCTCGTACCGCCTCAACCAGACGCACGCGCACTGCAAAGTGGTCTACCTGTTCGCTGAAGGCACGATGGAACAAACCGCCGTCCAGCTGATGAGCCGCAAGCAGCGTGCCGCGAAATTGCTCACCGGCGACATCGGGCTGACCGGGCTGGATGCGCTCACCGAGGGCGAGGGTGGTTTTGAACAGGCACTCCTCGACGCGATTGGGCGCGACGAAACCCTGTTCGACCCGACGGAGTTGTTCAAGGCGGAGGCAAAGGTCGGCGAGATCGATCAGGAAGATGCTGCCTACTGGAACGTTGAAGATGTGACGCTCGCTGCCGAAGACGTGGCGGCGGATGAACCTGATACACTCATCGTTGCCGCGCTGGAGCTGGGCGCGACAATCACGCCGATTGAGCGTACAGAACATCACGACTATGTACTTGAGCGAACGACGAACAGCACATTACGCCCGGTTGAAGCGATCACGGCATATCTGGAGACGGTTCACATCGTCACCAACCAAACGCTGTGGACGCAGCGGCACGCCGAGTTGCTGACGCTGCTGGATGGCGGGACAGCAGACACGATCGCGGCATGGCTGAGCGAACAGCACATCGTCTTTCCCGGCTTTGAGCGGGAAGTTGCCGGAAAGCTTATCAGGCTGACGGGCGATCAGACCGACTTCACGCCTGCACTGCACCTCGTCAAAGCACCGCGCACAGCGGAAGCACCGAAACGCCAACGCGAACCGGCACGTGAACCGCTGGTGTTTCCCCGACGCGAAGCTGTCCCCGACTCAACCTTCACCCAGCAGTTGGCGCTGTTCTGATGCCATGCCTGACATGGAGCAGCGTCAAGCCTTCTTCGATGCGCTGTTCGCCCACTGTACCGAGTACGCCGATGCCTGTCTCACGCTCACCGCCATCCATCCCGACGGAAAACACTCTACACCCTCCCGACACATTCCCATCCATAATACGGCTGCATTGCGTGCTGCACTGACAGACTTGGATCGGGCGAACCTGCTCGGTTGGGGCGCGTACTTCGCGGTCGGATTACGTCGTCCGGGACTGACGCGCTGGCAGCGCGGCGGTGCGGCGGATGTCGTCGCGCTCCCGGCGTTGTTCGTTGATGTCGATGATCCGTCGTCTGATGCATTACAGCGGATTCGATACAGCGATCCCAAACCGTCTTGTGTGGTGTCAAGCGGCGGCGGATTCCATGCTTACTGGTGGCTCGACGAACCGACAGCTAATCTGCCCACAACGCGTGACCTGTTGCGCGAATTGGCGACTGCCCTGCATGGTGACCATCTCAGCGTCGCGCAGAGCTTGCGTGTTCCCCAGAGCCATAACAACAAGCCCATGCGTGGCAATGCCCTCTGCCAGGTGATTGAGCTTCACAAACATCGGTATGCGCTCGAAGCGTTCAAATCGTATCTGCCGGCAGATCGTCCACAACCTCGCCGATCATCAGCAAGCACACTCGCTACTCGTGCGCCGAAACCGCTCAATGCCGACACGATCCAACGTGTCGCCGATGCGTTGATTGTATCCGGGTGTAAGCCACGCGGTGACTGGCTGAACGGTGCGTGCCCGTTCCCTGATCGCCACAAACACGCAGATCGCCATCCCAGCTTCGGGTTCAACAGAAAAACCGGATACGGCTTTTGCCATGTCTGCGGCACGCTGCTGCTCAAAGACCTGTGTCCGGCGCTCGGTATTTCGCCTGTCTATTGAAAGGAAAACCTGAATGAGTTCCAAACCCTTTACACCCGCCCTGACCGTCATCACGCTCACCCTGCCGGAGGCAGAGAGCGAGAGCAAGACCGGTACCCTGCTGGTGCAGCGCGGCGATCTCGCCCGTGTGCATCAGTTCACCTACGAGCGCATCGCTGACCTGACCGAGGTTATCGCCGACGCGCTCATCGCCTTCGCCGCCGTTGAAGCGGATCCGCCCATCATCCCCGATCTCCCCCCGCCCAAACCGCAGACACGCAAACAGGTGGAGCAACCCGCGCCGCCGAGCGAGCCAACCGTCGATATTCCGCTGAAGAAGGGCAAGAAGGCAGTCAAGATCAGTCACCTCAAGATCACGGGTGGCGAAACCGACGCGGCGGCGTACCGCCAGGCGGTGCTGATCGCCGGGAAGCTGATTGATGGCAAGCTGTGGGACGGCGACAGTCCGATCCGCATCGATGATGTGTATGCGCTAGCGAAGAAAATGAAACACCTGACCGACCGTGATCTTTCGCTGTTCGCGTTGGAGGATTTCGTGAGAGTCGGAGATGCGCCCGAAACGGAGGTTGCTCAAACATCCTCAGAAGAGGCGTAATGCAGAAATCCATCTTCATCCGGTTGCATGGAAACTGGGCGAAATCCAGCCTTATTCACAAGTCGTAAACTCGAGCGGTTGTCAGGATGAACAAAGGCATGAAACTGCTCGACACTGGCTAACTCTGGCTGGCGCATTAATTGACGCAGCAGATGCGTCCCATATCCCTGATTGCGGCGATCCGGCGCGATGGCACAAGAAATGCTCACCTGATGGAAATCGTCCTCATAAAAGCCGACCTGAGCGTGCCCTATCGGTATATCTCCATCGTAAATCATCCAAGCAAACGTGTGCGGATCGGTGGTGACGAACTCAAACCAGCGAAGATCCGGCGCGCTCAGCCAATGGAGTGTTTCTGCATCCTCGAACCAGCTCTGAAACACAGGCAGATGTTCCGCCTCAAAGCGGACAAAGTGTAAGTGGTTCATATTCCCCTCGAATCCGATCAAGTCCCTTTCATATTCTAAAGGAGAACGCATGATGTCTGATCAGAACCTGACCCAACCGGCTCGTATCCTCAAGATCGGCGCGACCCGGATCGTCGCTGATGCATCAATGGCGGCGCTCGACCCGGAGCAGATTCGCACGCTGCTCAAACTCAGCTACCCGGAAGTGACCAATGCCACCGTCCGCGAAACCACGCTCGAAGACGGCACGCAGGTTCTGGAATTTCTGAGCCAACCGGGCAGAAAGGGGTGATCGTGAGCGCGAACGGTTGGACAACCGAGACTCTGCGCGAATGTCTGCTAGCGCTTCCGCCGCTCGAACTGAAAGGGATGGCGCTCCTCCGGGAGCGTCGTCCGGCGGATGGATTTTTTCCAGCGGGGATACCGCGCACGACGATGGTGGAAGCCATCACCGAAATTACTGCTTATACCGAACGCGCCCGCCGCATGGGTGAGGCGCTGGCAAACCTCGCCCCGATTCCGCTGCTGACTCAGCCTGTGTTGGAGTATGGCTTATGACGGCGAACCCGCTTCTCGATACCTACACTTTTCTGGCGGGCGTGGTGCGAGACGATCCCTTTCTCCTACTCGCCAATGCCGTCGCGTGGCTCGATCCGCTGTGGACGCTCGATGCAGACGACATGGAGCTTGAGGAGGACGGCTTGAGTATCGCGCTGGTCGTCACCCGCCGGGCATTCCCCGACATTTACGCCGGGGCTGTCGAACGCATTCGCGCTGGCGCATCGGAAGGGGAGCTTGACCACTTCATCTGTGGCGAGATCACGCGGCGCGGCATTCCCCTCGACACGCTCGAAAGCATGTCCTATGGCATTCCCCTTGACGCGGCAGGCGTTCTCCTCGAAGACCCGGATTTCTACGGGCAGCACCCGGACGTCCTTCCCATCCTCGCGCTTTTTGGCATCGATCCCGAACGGGAAATGTATACCGTCGAAGTTCCCGACGCGGCATACAAAGCGGGACGCACAGCAGCGGACAGCCTGCTGAAACAGCCCGATGAACGCTGGCGGCAGGTCGGTTGGGCGCTGGCATGGTTATTTAGCTGTTCGGGAAATTCGATTTTGGATCTGGATTACGAAAATATGTCTGAAATCCCACCACTCTCGTGGGAGGCGGAGGATGTAGCGTTCGCTGTCGAACTGATCGAAGAGGCGAACGGCATCATGGCGGACATCAACGCGGGCTTGAAATGGCTTCAGACCACTCCCGCCGCGTTTGATCAGTTGGCAGACAACGTGCGCCGCATTTTTCAGAAGATAAAAACGATGAAAGGCAAAACAGGCGATGACCCTCGCATCCGATTGGAATGGACACCTGTTGGCGACGGCGATGGCGGAGCAGCCGTCGCTGATCCTGAGTTTCTACAGTTTCGGCGTGATGCTGCGTAAGCAGGAGGGCGCGGCAGTCTCCGAATACCCGGTGGATGCCGCGGACGTCGCGGCGGCACTTTCGTCCAAAATGCGGTTTGACACGGGACTGCTGGGCGGAAACACGCTGCTCGTCCGACAGGAAGGTGTGAAGCGGATGGTGGTGGAATATCGTCCACCGGGGAAAACCGGCATCTTTCTGGAAGGGGCGGAGACGGCGCTGCGCGTGCCGCTGCCTCCGCTCATCCTCATTCGCGTGACGACGGACGGCGCGCCGCAGTACGGGCTGTACGCAGTCAAGAAACGTCCGTTGGACATGGACGAACCGCTGTTTCATGCCCCGCTCCCGAACGTGTTCTCCAGCGGCGCGATCTGCTGGGGCAGCGTCAAGCGCGTGTCGGACGAGGCACTGGCAGGAGCAAGTCTCAAGGACGATTGGACGATGCTTCTCGGTTCGCCGTTCGGCGATCACGCCTGTTCGGGCAAGTCGAAAGCGCATCCGTCCGACATCCGCAAGCAGTTGATCGAACTGGAAGGGAGAAAAGCGCGGGCGTATCCAAAGCGCGACCTGATTCCCGTGAAAAAGACGCTCGGACAAGTGTTGGGAGAGGCAGCATCATGAACGTGTTCGATCCGAATATCTACATCAAGACCGTGACAATTGTTGGGTGTGGCGGCACAGGGACGCAGATCGTCCGCAGCGCTGCCCGCATTCTGTACGACATGAAGGCACGGCGGATGCACACCCCGCAGCTTGTGCTGATCGACCCGGATACCGTCGAGATGAAGAACGTCGGACGGCAGCTTTATACCGCCGGGGATGTTGGACAGCCGAAAGCGCACGTCCTGATGCGGCGCTTCAACTGTGCGTTGGGGCTGAATGCGGTGGGCATTGCCGAACCGCTCAACGCTGAAAAGCACTTCGAGCGGCACGGCGGCGGGATCGTGATCGGGGCTGTGGATAATCACCTTGCACGGCAGGAATTGAGCCGTGTAAAGGGTGCGCTGTGGATCGACTGCGGAAATACCTACGACACGGCGCAGGTCGTTTGCGGTAATCAAGGGGATCGTGAGGTCATGCTGCGTCACCTTGACGGTCGGGACGGTAAGTATCCTTATTTGCCCAATGCCGCACTCGTGTTTCCGCAGCTTCTCGAACCGGAACCCGCAGCGCCACAGCCGATTCAGCCTGTCTCATGCGCCGCACTCGTCGAGGAAGGCAGCCAGCACCTGCTCGTGAATGATTGGGTTGCCGTCGTCGCTGCTCAGTATCTCTACAAGCTCTTGCACAGATCACCCGTTACGTCCTTCCTCAGCTATATCAGCACCGATGGAATTGGGATTCGGAGTATCCCGATTTGCCGGGAGGAGATAGAATCTTACCTGACTTGAGTTCACCATTTAATCTATGATGCGGATTGTGACCTGCTCATCAGTCGCCGGATCGTAGTTCTCGGTGAAGACGAGCCGCCCATCCTCAAACCATGTCACTGTTACGTGATTAATCAATACACCCCCGTCAATGTTGGCGACCAACCTACTTTTCACCACATCGTAGATAGCGCCATTGTTGAGCAGCACACGGGACTTGTCCGGTGAAGTGGCGAGAATATCCACAAACATGCTGGTATCAATCTCATCTGCGGGAATAATGTGGCTACCACGTTCAGTTGCGAGTAGGAGGTCACTGCCTAGCAGCGGACGCAGATCAGCCATCCAGCACGGTTGATAATCAAATATATCTGCAATTTGCCCATCATGACCGAGTACCGAGAGAGTCGCATCCCCGGTATTTTGCAGCATGTAATCAATCTCGCCGCGAAAGATAACGGTGGGTTCGGAGGTAGGGGCTGTTACATCGACTGAGACCAATTCAGATTGTCCAGCATCAGCATCGAGGACACGAAGCACGGTGATAGTTGCGGCATTCGATCGAGTGACACTGCACTCACCGTCTGCATTATGCGTTTCCACTTGGCAAGGATATCCTATCGGGTAAGCACGTAATCCCGCCGCGTCGTAAATTGTAAACTCGCAAGGAGCGTCTCCCATGTAAGTCCCCGCCATCTGTGAGAGCCACCGTCCGCTCGACAAAGACTCGACGCGCACCATAGGTTCACTGATCAGCATTGGATAGCCTCGATTAATCGCATTCATGCTGTCTGAATCCTGCACATTGAAGGCGTAAAGCGTATCCCAGACGCTGTCGCTGTAGGTAGAGTAAATGATCGCGCCTTGTGTAGAACTTAACCACGCATAGGAATAAGGCGGGTACGTGGCAAGCATACTATATGGTATGCTGCCCAGTTCAACTGCATCGTCTCTGTTTGTAGACAATGCATAATAGGTGTACTGGTTATCCCCGTAGGCACCAAGCATTAGCCATCGTCCGTCAGGCGACAATGCTGGCTGTGCATAATCACCCGAACCAACCCTAGTCCAAGCAGCAGCAATTGGTAATGAATAGACTTCGCCGGTTTCTGCATTGCACAATACCGCCTCCCCCAATTGATTAGGCATCAATATCCAATCGGACTCTCGCCTAGCAGGTTCATAGCCACATTGATTAATTTGGGGTAGGCCCGCATGTGCAGGGATGGGAATACGTTCCAGAATGCTGACAACAGCTAAGTCAAAAGGAATAGATATGTCGTCTTGTGCCCTCATCGGAAAGGAGCAGGCAAGGCATAGAAACAATATAAAAATGATCACCACTTTCAGTTTTGAGTTCGTCTCTTCGCCTAGCGCTGGGCGCAGCTTTGTTCCCGTCATATTCCACAGATTTTCCACTCAAGCATCCTTAGTGAAGTGAAGGAGTAGCTCCATGATAACACCTAGAGCCAATGTTCATGGTTCGAAGTTGCCGCCGCTCGGCGCAATCGGTCACATCGTCGGACTGTGTACCGTCGATCCCCGCCGCAAGTGCATCGTGAGCCATTACCCGCTCTGCGACAGCGCCGATTACCGCTACAGCATCGGGATTCACACGATTTGGGTACGCTTCCTGGATAGTGGCGAGATCGCACGCTTCAGTGGCATCTGGTTTGAGGAGGTGCCATGACGCCCCTCACTCACCTTAACTGGCAGCCCGTCATCCTGCTCAAAGTTGTGCGACTGCTGTTCGCTGATCTAGGCGGGGTTTCTCTGAAACGTGCCTACCTTGCACATGATGAGGGGCGGTTACTCTATGCCGATTGGACGCTTGAAGCGGCGGAACGCGCAGAACCATTCGTGTTTGCTACTGGCTGGACGATGCAATCAATGCCGACTGTTACATTTCGTTTGCAGGGGAAGGGTGCAAAACGTATCCCTAGCGGGACATGGGTGCTGCCGTACAAGGACAGTCTGTACACGCTGTACAGTTCTGCCAGCGCTGCGCTCGCGCGTCTCCTCCACCAGATCGACCAGCGTCCGACTGATCCGAATATCATTACCACGCTCATTCGTCTCACTGAATCTATCTAACAAAGGAATATCTCATGACTCACGATCCGAAAGCTGCTGCCATGCAGCGGTATCATGACCATTTTGACGCGGCGCAGTACAACGCCATTGGCGAGTTTCTCGCCTCCAACCTGAATGCTGATCGGGAGGAATCTCGCGTTGTGGATATCCTCGTCGCCTTACAGAATACGGCGTTCGGTCTCTGCAAGCACCCGGATTTCGCATCTGCATGGCATCCGCTGGCAATGCAGTGCGGACAGAACTTCCTCTCGTTCCACACCGTCGATGCAATGCGCGACTTTCTGCGTCGATTCGCCCCAGACGATGTTCGTATCGACGACTTCGAGGCGACTGCAAAGGGAATGCTGCGCGCCTACAGCGGACTCGATGACCTCAAGACTGCGACGGCACACGCGAATGGTGTGCATTCGTGGCAGGGACGGATGGCATATGAGCTGCTCGCTGCTGTCGATTACCTGACCCAGACCGCCATCCAGATGCTCGCGCACGGTGATGAGAGCTATGCCCGCGAGAAGCTGCACAAGGGCATGAATCGCATCACCGGCGCACTCTATGAAGGTATCCGCCACAGTGAGAGTCCCGCGCTCTACAACTTCAAAAGTACGTACTTCCCTGACGAGCGCGACCGCTGAGTCTCACCCGCCGGATCGTTCTCCCCGCTGACCGAACCATTCTCTGGCGCGTGCAGTCCGGGCTGCATCGAACTGGCTCGACGGGCGTGCAATTCCGTCCACACAGACGCAAACCGCCGTCTGCTCCAGCTTGTGTGGACATGCCGCTGCTGCCGTTTCCAGCGCCGCAGCCCATCCTGCCATTTCGCCCCGCATCTTGCTGATCTCCCAAGAGCCGCGATTGCTCACCACTGGCACACGGTTCTGCCTTTGTGCGGTCACATCGTTTCCCCGTCGCGCCCAATCTTCTCCTTCGGCGCGGCGCTTCGTCCATCCGACCTGAAAACGTGTCGATTTGTCGCTGACCATCCTAGCAGGCACGCCCCCCATCAAAGTCCTGCGGACTTCGCTTAACCCGATTGCTCCGGGCTTGCGCCATGCTCAGCTTCGCTGAGCCTTCACCGCAATCGGGTAGCGCCCGTTGGGTGATGGTTGGCGTGATCGCCTGCTCTTGTCCGGTCAGAAATCGACACAGGGTCGATGAACAGCGAAAGCGCACTAGCGCGAGGAGTTCACAATGGGCAGCTCGTTGAATATGCAGGTGACCGGGTACGTTGGCAGTGATCCGCAGGTGCGGCAGGTGGGTGAGCAGACGGTCGCGTCGTTCTCGGTGGCGGTCAGCCGCAAGAATCGCGCGGGCGAAAAACAAACGTTATGGGTTCGCGTCAACTGCTGGGGGAAGCTCAGTGAGGTGGCATCGAAATTCGTCCACAAGTCCTCGCTTGTGCAGGTGACGGCGGAATGGATGCGTCTGAGCGCATGGACGGATCAGAGCGGCACGCCGCAGCCGAGCCTCGACATCGATGCCAATCGCCTCGTCCTGCTGGATCGCGCCGAGAACGGCGACAACGGTCACAGCGAAGAGTCCGATATTCCGTTCTAAAATAGCTCAGTCCGCAGCGGTGCTGTCAGGTAAGTGGCAGCACCTCTTTTCTCAAGTTACATTGGATTCGTCTCAAGTTACGCTGGAATTCACAAGGGCAACACACCGTAGCTGAGCCTCAACATCGATGCCCATCGCCTTGCCCTATTGGATCTCGTCGAGAACGGCGACAACGGTCACAGCGAAGAAGCGGACATTCCGTTCTAGTTCCGCATCTGCGGGGCGGAGAGCTATGTTTAGACACTGCTCTCCGCTCCAAACAGTCCAATATCTTTAGGCGTTCAAAGCTTTTGTAGCGTCAGTCCAGAATATGAACTTGCGTTGCTTCCGGTCCCTTTCGCCCCTGACCGATTTGATATTCGACCCGCGCACCTTCGCGAATATTTTCTGGGTTGATGACATTGCGAATATGCACAAAGATGTCCTCGCCTGATGCTTGCTCAATGAATCCATATCCTTTGTCAGTGAAAAACCTCTTGATATAGGCGACGCGTTCACCCGCTCGTGACGACGTGTCGCTCTCTAAATGCGCCGCAACTTGCAGATTAATGCCCCGTTGAGCCGCAATCAGGGCGAGTGCTTGGAGACGCTGCAAAGCGACAGGTGAATCTTTTCCCCGACTCTTTCCGTGCCAGACATTTGCCTCATGATACGCTTTATATGCGCCAGTAATATCATCGCTGCGTTCACATGCTGTAGCCAGCAAAATGAAAACATCGTACCAACTGTGCAAACCCTTTTCATTTGGTTTACGGGTAGCTGCCTGGAGCATTCGAACGACATCTGATAAACGTCCTTGCGTCAAATACAGTTCTGCATGATGCTGCCAAATATACGGAAATTGATCCTTAATGCGTGGCGGAATGGCATCAAGGATGCGCTCTGCCTCTGTCAATTTGTCGCAATGATGGTACGCGATCGCGAGATAGGTCTGGATATAGTGTTTTCGCGGGGCAATCTGATCCGCCTTCAGCAGCACATCCAAAGCTTCCACAAATTGCTGATCCTTGACCAGCGCCTTTCCAAGGTTGTACAGCTTGTCGGCATCATCGGCATCATGGGCAATCGACTCTGAGAATGCCTTGATAGCCAGATTCCAATCTCCACGCTCACTGTGAATTTTGCCGAGTTGGAAACAGGCATCAGCGTAAGTCTGTTCTTCGCGGTCTTTGCCTTCTTCGAGTTTACGCCAAAGCCTTACACAGTCACGTAAGTGACTTTCTGCCACTCGTAGATCGCCGGTTTGGATAAGTGCATATCCGCAACGATACAATACGACCAGATAATCGGGCTTTAACTCAAGCGCTTTCTGGAACCAAGGGATAGCTTTGGCGTATTCCTGCTGATCGTAATACTGATAGCCCAACATATACGGATATTTGGGATTATCTGATGCTTCTTGGACAAGGACTGTGTAAATCTCGACGGCAGCAACGTAGTTCTTGGATCGTGACAGATACCAGCCGAGCTTATCTTTTGCCCAGCGGTGAGTTGGTGCGAGCTCGACGGCTTGACGAGCCACCTGTACTGCCTCTTCCCATCGCAGTTGTTCAGCGAATCGTTCCGCTTTTTCGAGAAGTTCATCTATTGTTGACATGACTGCCTCTTACGTTTATTTCGATGTTGCAACCTGATGTGGAGCGGGAAGCCAACCGATCACCACCGCATGGTGACGGGCACGGGACAGTCCAACATAAATCAGTTGGTTTCGAATCTCGTCGCGCGACATCAAGTCGAGTTCGGTCAGAATAACAACTGCACTCTCCAACCCCTTGTACGAGAAAATCGAAGCGACTCGGATAGCAAGATCCATTTCCGTGTCTAAGTACCACGACAGGATAAAATTACCCAGCCGTTCATCTTTTTTCCATTGACTGCGTTTTTCTGAGGCGGCAGTCAGCACGATGATATCCTCAGTGCGGACGCCCTCCTCATTGACCAATCGGTTCAGCAGCGACTGCAAGGCTTTGTGCGCCGCCTGAGGTGTGTCTGCACGGATGATTTCTACCGGACGACCTTCGGGTCCGAGACACACTGTCTCAGACCGATCCTGCATATACGGGGCAAGTTTCGCATGGATGTGCTGTGTATTGCGACAGTTATCGCTGAGAAACAGCGGCTCGCCGCTCATGGGAATGTTGCTAATCTGTGTGTAAATGCGCTGGTTGTCGTCAAAAAAGACGTAGAATATGCCCTCATCCGCGTCTTTGAGCAGATCGGGCAGCGGTATCCACCAAGT